>OLSH01000056.1_pt1 | contig 127093 bp, 121 predicted proteins | sample 1643221 | NCBI WGS metagenome assembly OLSH01 (sample SAMEA3136681, study PRJEB25190) | human gut metagenome | biome: human gut; feature: human-associated habitat; material: faeces | place: Austria | collected 2013 | reverse complement strand
TTCAAAAAGATGTAGATTTGAAATGGGAAAGACTTCTTAAAAGATGTGGAGAAGAATTAGATAAATAGTCTGCACAACCAAAATAATATAAAGGGGTGGTCATTGACCACCCCACTCCTTTTTAAAGGTAAAACTATAAAAAGTGTATTCATAACACATTTTTATATCATAAAAAATGTATTGGCATCACACTTTTTATATAAAAATTATTAAAGATAAAATTAAAAGGATTAATCTCTGCACAATACAGGAATTAACCCTTTTAAATAATTCTTATAAATATCTAAAAATAAATTTTCTATATTTTGATTTTTTAGAATAAGTAAAAGTTAGCTATATTTTTTTAATAGAGAGGCAACATCAGGAAATATCTCTCTGGCTATTTTCTTTATATCTTCATTTCCATGTTCCACAGTGAATCCATTATATTTTTGAACCATCTCTATATCATTGTATGAATCTCCAATGACTAGGATATCATCTATATCATTTAATTCTTTACAAACAAAGTCTATTCCAGTAGATTTATTTACACCATTAGCAACAATATCTACATTGAGAACATTTGCATAAGCTGCAAGTGAACTACGAAATCTGGTATTAAGGTCGCTTACAAGTTCAGTGACTCTTTTTTCTGTATCAAATTTTTTATGAAGCTGAATTACATCTTTTATAGATGAAATATGTGCTTTGTCCAAAATAATATCAGCTGGATTGTGATTATCAATTCCAGCGTCATTCATAATTTTTATTACTCTTTCTTTCTCTATTATTTCAAAAGAATTTTCATAATTTTCACAGATATATTTTACAATTTCTTCTATTTTTTGATTTGAAATACATTTAGAAAAGATTGTATTTTTTTCTTTATCAAGAATTACAGCACCATTATTACATATATAATAATCAGGCTTTAAATTAAAATTTTTCATCTGTTCAATGATAGATCTTTTATGTCTTCCAGTAGTAATGATAAAAAGATTTCCTTCACTTTGCCATTTGTTTACAGCATCAAGATTTTCCTGTGTGATATCTCTGTTTACATAAAGTGTCCTGTCAAAATCACTAAAAAGTAGTTTCATATTCCCCCCTTATACAAAACGTTTGCTTTCCCATTTTCTGCTCTTCCATCTAAGGAGCATAGCTATAGCACGGCACCATTCATCAGCAGCGTTGGCTATCCAGATTCCAACAAGTCCCCATCCTAATTTTATTCCCAGTATATATGAGAAAAGGACGGCAACAATAAAAATAAATATTATTCCCATGAACATAGGGAACTTTATATCCCCAGCAGCATGAAGGGAGTTGATTATAACAATGTTAAATACTCTTCCTACTTCCAATATTATCATTAGAGGAAATACTTTTAAAGATATCTCCAGTATTGCAGGGTCGCTTGTAAAAATACCCATTATATTTCTTTTAAAAATTACAACAATAGAAGTAACAACAAAGGCTAAGACTATTGACAGTTTTAAACTTTTAAAGCATTTCTTATAGGCTTCTTCTGGTTCATGAGCTCCAACTAATTGCCCTACCTGTATTGCAGTTCCCTGCCCCAGTGAGATGGAGAAAGTCATTACAAAGGTAGCCACAAGCATGAGATAAGTACGAGAAGCTATATAGTTTGTACCTAGAGCATTTACCATAGAAAGTATCATAAGCTGTCCTACATTCCATGCAAGGTTTTCACCAGCTGTTGGTATTCCAATAGAGAGAAGATTTTTTATAACAGTAAATGGAAATGGATATATATATTTTTTCTTGAATCTGAATTTGCAATATCTCATCATAACTACAAGACCTACAATACATCCCAGTCCTCTTGAAACAACAGTAGATATTCCTACCCCAGTAGTTCCAAGTATAGGCATTCCAAACCATCCAAAGATGAACATACCATTTCCAAGAATGTTCAGCAGATTGACTCCTATATTTACAAAAAGCATTGGCTTAGGATTTCCATGACTTTTCATTATGGCTCCGCAAGTAAGAGTTACAGCCTGAAATACGCAGAGACCTCCAACCAGTTTAAAATAAGTTTTTCCCATACCAATAAGTTCTGTAGGGAGTTTTATTTTTATTAGGATACTGTTCCAGAATATAAAATAGATAAGCCCCATAACTATACCTAAAACAATATTAAAAAGAACAGATACACTGATAACTTCTTTAATTTTTTTTCTATTTCTGGCACCAATATATTGAGCTATAAGAATACTGGTAGCAAGTGAGATAAAACCAAATATTACGTTTTGAATATTCAGTACCTGACTGATACCTCCAACAGCTCCAACGGCTTTATCACTATATTTTCCCAGCATGATAGTGTCAATGTTTCCTACAATATTTACCAGCAGAAGTTCTAAAAAAATCGGTATAGTCAAAGACATAAGCGATTTAATTTTAATTTTTTCCATTTAAAAATCTCCCCATTATTTTTATTCATAATATTATATGACAGTATTTTATAGCATTTCTGGAAAATAAGCTATAAAATTTTTAATTTCTCTTTAAATACCATGAAATCTTCTAAAAATTTGACTTTTTGTATTTGAAAGGGATATAATAGTTTTTATTTCTATTTTTTAACAGATATGCTATAATATTCAGTAATATAAAGATAAAGCGAGGAAAAGAAAATGGAAATAATAAGCAAGGATAAACCAAAAGGGCTGGCTTACTCAAAAAATAAAAAATTAAAAAAAGCAAAAAGACTTGAAGAAGAGAAAAAATTCAAGAGACTGACTGAGAATAAAAGAAAAAATGCTGAGAGCAGAAAAGAGAGAGCTATAGAAAAAGAATCTATAGATAAAATATCAGAAGTAGCTATATTAGGGTATAATAAAGGAATGCTTCTAATTAATATAGAGGGAAAAGAAGAAAAAAGAGCTCTTTTATTTGATAAAAAGGCAGTGACCAAAAGCAATCTTGAAAGAGAAATAAGAAACTTTGAAGTGAAGCTTTATGGAGATAACTGGAAAATATCAATACTGAAAGGTTTTCAGGAAATGAAGGATGAGCTTATCTGGAAGCTGTCTGAGGAAATTTAATTAAATACTAGTTATTCTATAAAGTCAGGATAGGGACTATCCATAGAGCTTGGTAAATATAGTTAGATTACTAACTACTTCCCAAGAAGCTCCCACTTCTTAAAGTGGTGAGTAGTTCGCAGTCAAGTCCATGCTGGGTTCAGTATGGATTTTTTAATACTATTGTTGGAGGAATGACTATGAAAGAATATATATTGAAAAATGGGAAAAAACTTGTAATAAAACTGGCTGAAGAAAAAGATGCAGAAGGGCTTTTGATACATATAAATCAAGCTGGAAGAGAAACTGATTTTCTTGGATTTGGAAAAGAGGGATATGATAAGAATGTTGAACAGGAAAAAGCAGTAATAAAATCATTTACTCCTAAAAACTTTATGCTTGTAGCTGTAATAGATGGAGAAATAATAGCAAGTTGCAGCATAGGATCAAGGGAAGAAAGAGTAAGATTGAAGCATATGGGAAATTTAGGTATATGTGTTCAAAAGAAAGCTTGGGGGCTTGGTGTAGGAAATTATTTGATGGAATATGTTCTGGAAAAAGCTAAAGAAGGCGGACTTACTAAAGTAAATCTTGATGTAAGAGTAGACAATGAAAAAGCTATTCATCTATATGAAAAGTTTGGATTTGAAAAAGAAGGAACTATAAAAAAATGCCTCCTTATAGATGGAATATACTATGATAACTATATAATGGGAAGGGAGGTTTAAAATGATTTTTAAGGTAGATAAGAAATGTCATGGAGAACTCATAGAAGTATGGGAGAAATCTGTGAGAGCTACTCATGATTTTCTTAGTGAGAAAAACATAGAAGATATAAAAAAAGAAATTCCTATGTATTTTAATGCAGTGGAAATGCACTGTACTAAAAACAGTGAAGGAAGGATAACTGGATTTATAGGAACCGCAGACAAAAAAATAGAAATGCTTTTTGTAGATCCAGAATATTTTGGAATGTCTTTTGGAAAAACTCTTATTAAATATGTTATGGAAAATAGAGAAATAGATGAAGTAGATGTAAATGAGCAAAATGATAAAGCTCTAAAATTTTATCTCCATATGGGATTTGAAGTATTATCAAGAGATGAATTTGACAGCATGGGAAATCCTTTTCCAATATTGCATATGAAAATAAAAAAGATGGCGTAAAAACCATCTTTTTTTTGTAATTATTTTGAAGCTGGAAGAGTAATTTCTACACGATTATCATAAGCATTTTTGATAGCTCCGAGAATATCTCCATGAGCATCTCTTATACTCATAGTAGCTCCAGCCACTAAATCAACAAGTTCTTTTTTCTCTGAATCAGACAATTTGTTGAATTTTTCTTTGTCTTTTTCGTTTTTGCTTTTTTCTTTTAAAGGTCTTCCATTTACATCAGATGATGATTTTGCAAACCATGCTTCTATTTCAGCTACAGTTTTTCCTTTGAAAAATTCCTGATAAAAATTCATTTGTTTATCCCATTCGTTTCTAGGATTCATTCCATAATCTTTTCCACGTTCACGTTTAGTTTTCCATCCATTTACTTCAGCAGTTATATTTTCCACTGTATTTTCAGATATTCCAGTAACATTTCCAGATTCATGATCAGTTACATTGTACCCAGCTGTTCCAGGCCAACCAGAAAAATGAGGCATTGATGCACCATCATAATTTGGTGTGCTTAATTCAAGAGCATCTACTATAATATTGATTATCCTTCCATTTTCATCAAATAGCCCAGAAGCAGTTACATAGTTAAGACTGTAGACTTCTACTCCTTTGCTGTCTTTTCCAGGACCTACACGAAAATTGGCAGTTTTACCAAGCCCTTGATATACTTTTGCTTCAGCTGAAAGATTGAAGCTCATTCCTAAAAATAGACTTCCAGCTAAAAGAGTATAAATTGATTTTTTTAACATACATCCTCCTTGGTTGAAATTAGAATAAAATATACTTAAATTATATATAAAAAACTGTAGTAAATCAATGAAAGTTATATAAAATACAAAATATATATACTTATTAATAGAAGTTTAATAATAAAAAATACATAAATTGTTTTAAAAAATAGAAATATAAATACTTTAAAAAAATTTGAGTGTATACAGAAGTATAAATAAAATATATAGATACTGTAATAAATATAAAATTATGTTTATTACTAAAAAAATAAATGTTTTCCAGCAAAAGTTTTGGTATAATTAAAGAAAAGCATAACAGGAGAAATAGATGATACTGAATAGAGAATTTTATACACGAGATGCTGTAACAGTGGCTAAAGAACTTTTAGGCAAGGTATTGGTTAAGAAAAGAGGGAGAAAACTATTTAAGGGGAGAATAACAGAGGTAGAAGCATATCTGGGAGCAGAGGATAAAGCCAGTCATTCATATAATAACAGGAGAACTGCCAGAACAGAAGTTATGTATAAAGAGGGAGGATATTCCTATGTATTTTTGATATATGGAATGTATGACTGTTTTAATGTGACAGCTTCTGTAAAAGATAATCCTCAGGCTGTTCTTATCAGAGGTGTAGAACCTCTTGATAACAGGGAATTGATGATGGCAGAGAGAAAAGTGAAGAAAGAAAAAGATATATCTAATGGGCCAGGGAAATTAACAAAGGCTTTGGGAATAACTAAAGAAGATAATGGTATTGATTTGACAGATAAAAAAAGTCTGTGGATAGAAGATGATGGATATATTCCAGAAAAAATAACTGAAACTACTAGAATTGGAATAGATTATGCAGGAGAAGATGCTTTGAAGCCATGGAGATTTTACATAACAGACAGTATATATGTATCTAAAAAAGTAGAAGTAAATAAAAAAGAAGCTCAAAAATAAGGGCTTCTTTTCTATAACAAAGGGAAGGTTTGTTATTCTGAATTACTCTAATGGTAAAAAATAGATTTGCGACTTTCCTCTTTTTTTTGCTTCATACAAAGCTATATCACTTTGTTTGATAAGTTCATCTAAATCAATTACTTTATCATAGGCAACTGTTATACCTATACTTGAGCTTAAATGAATGAAATTAGTTTTATTTATGTAAGCTTCTTTCAAGTCTTTTATTAAGAGAGAAGCTTTATCCATTATTTCCTCTATACTCCATTCTCCAAATGAAACTATGAGAAATTCATCTCCTCCAATACGAGCTATTAAATCTCCAGGGAAAATTTTTTTAAGAATAGATGATGTGAGTACTAATATCTCATCTCCCATTTGATGGCCATATATGTCATTTACAGATTTGAAATTATCAAGATCCATATATAAAACAATGATTTGATTGACTTTTGTAAAGTGCTTCATATATTCATATAAGTAACGACGATTGTATAATCCAGTGAGATAATCAGTATTAGAAGTATGAATGAGCTTACTTTCTAATTCTCTTTCTTTAGTTATATCACGAAAAATACACAATTTTCCTATTTCTTTTTGGAATGTATCTAAAATTATTTTTTCATGACAATTTAATACCTGGAGTTTTGAATTCTTTTGATTATTACATTCAAAACATCCGTTTTCATCTACTATAGTGACTAAAGTTAAGTTTTCTTTTAACCAGTTTCTGTAGTTATGCTTGACAATAACATCTTTTTCAATTTTAAAATATTCAACAAATTTGTTATTTACATTAATTATTTCTCCATGTTCATTGCAAATCAGTATAGCAAACTGCATAGTATTAATAATAAGCTGCAACTCTATATCTATATTTTCAAGATCTGTAATATCATGAGCTATTCCTACAGTCCCCATCATTTCTCCATCTTCATCATACAAGGGAGATTTATATGTATTTAGACGGCGGAATCCATTTCTATTTTTAACCTTTTCATATAGTAAAATAGTTTTTCCAGCTTTACGAACATCTTCTTCGCTTTCCATACAAATATATCCACCTTTTTCATACTCAGGTCTTGGAATATCCCAGATAGTGAAGTGATCTTGTCCCTCTATTTTTTCTCTTGATTTTCCTATGATATTACAAAAAGCGTCATTAACTTTTAGATGAATACCAGCATTATCTTTAAACCAGACCATATCAGGAATACTATTTATTAGTGTATTAAGATAATTTTCAGCTAGATTTTTATCTTTTTTCAGCTTTACTCCATCAATTATTTTTTCTATTCTAAATAGTATTTCAATTTCAGATAGTGGAGAAAACCAGATATCGTCTACAAGATTAAAAAGAGCATCTTTGTCAGTGAGAATACTATGCTCCAGGATATAGATTAATATTGCATTAGGGTTCATAAATTTTTTTAATTTTTCTGCTTCATAACCATCAGAATGAAGAACTAGAATAATATTAGCTTTTTCAATATCCTCATCTTTTAAATTATGATATTTGATTAAATCATAACTAAAATTTTCTCTCATTTTTAAGTTGTTCATCGCTGTGTCAAGTTGAGAGTTATTAGGGTACAAAATTTTTAAAGTTGCATTGTACATAACTACTCCTTATATTCTAAGTTAAATTTTATTTCATTATTAGAATAAAAATTTGAATTAAAGATTTTATACTTAACTGTTTATATATTAATACAAGTATATCTCCAAAATCAGATATTGTCAAACCGAAAAATGCGATTTAAAGATAAAAAAAAATTTAAAAAAAGAGACTGCTCTTCAAGAACAGCCTCAGAAATTTCTATTTAATTTTTTGCTATAAAGTGTGTACTTTATCGTAATAAACTTTTCCATTTTGATCAGTAATTACTAATTTGGCTTTTTTACCTTTTAAATTAGGGCCTAGCTGAGCAGATAAACTTAAATCTTTTTTACCTTCTCTAGCTGAGATTCCAAATAGACCAGATGTTTCAGCATTAGAGCCTTGAACTTTTAAACTATATGAAAATTTTAAAGATGTATTTCCTTCAGAGAAAGAAGAAGCAGAAATAATAACAGAGTTTCCATTATAATTTAACTTAATATCTGAGAAAGTTCCTTTGTGTATAAGATTTCCTTTATATCCATAAACACTAATATTGATTTCTGTTATAAATTTCAAATTTGAAGCTGTTTCATTATTTTTAGCAGTAGTTTTTATTTCAGCAGGAATTTCTGTAAATGTGAGCAGACTTTTATATTCGCCATTTTCAAGCTTAGAATCTGGCTTTACCCTAAATCTTATGACTTGTTGAGCAGCAGGTTTTAAAGATATTGTTTTGGGAAAAATAGTAAGATTAGAATCAAGGTTATATTTTTCTCCAAATGTAGGGTCAGAGTGAAAAACTGCATTTAACCTTAGTGGTTCAGTTGTATTATTTAAAATTGTAATTTCATGTGTAGAAGTTTTATTCAATCCTACAGAAAAACCAGTAGGAGCTACTGAGAAATTAAGGGAATATGATAATATTGAGATATTTAATAATAATATGATAAAAAGTAATTTTTTCATAAAATCCTCCAATTAAACAAGTTGAAAAACAGTAGCAAATTGCTACTGTTTTTATTTTAATATTTTATTCTACTTTACTTCTACTGGAAATGAAGTATATGTAGCTGTTACTTTAATAGCTCCTTCATAAAAACCTGAAGCAGTACCCTCAGGAACAGTAGGAAGATAACCATAAATAGGATATTTTAATTCCCCACTTGTTGGAATAGCAGTTGTTTTGAAATCTTCAAATTTACTAGGTCCACCAGCATTACCTGATTGTCCTGTACCATACTCATCACTAATCACTAAATTTGCCAGTAATGTACCTTTAGAACTTGGTTCTACTAATACTATCCCTGTACTTGTGAAAGATTCACCAGAATTTGTAGTATTATTTAAATCAGAAAATTCTATTGAAAAATTTGATCCCGCTTCTCCAGAAATAGAGATTTCTCCATCAGAAGCAGAAGCACTTTGTCCAATTGCTACTACTCCAAAATCTACTTCTTTAGTAGTGATTTTTAATGGCTTAATAATTTGAGCTTTAACTTTTAAGTCATCTGAAGCTGATTTTCCATCTTCAGCTGCTACAGCAACTCCTGACACTGTTAAGATACTAGCTAATAATAATAATTTTTTCATATCTATCCCTCCCAGAATATAAAATATTTTATAATAACAATAACTTATATAATAAAAAAGCAACTATTATTAAAGTGAAAGGACAGGCGATCTCTTTAAAAATAATTGCAACTGGCTGCCATCTTACAGGCCCTATAGCTTTGCGTCATAACATTTCTGTTATTTTGCCAAATATTTAATATATACTTCTTTAATATATTATAACCCAATATTTAATGTATGTCAATAAAAAAATGCTTATATTTACGATTCAAAGATATGAGTTGAACTTAAATGAAAAAAGGGCTCTACAAAGAAGAACCCTAATAAAATATAGATTTATAAATTTTAAATTGTAATTATAAAGTATGAACCTTGTCATAATATACTTTTCCATCTTGATCAGTAATTTTTAATTTAGCTTTTTTGCCTTTTAGTTTTTCTGGTGCTTCCATCATTAAAGATATTTCTTTTTTACCATTTCTTGCAGACATTCCAAAGAAACCGTCAGATTTTAAATTAGAATTTAATACTTCTAAAGAATAGAAAAATTTAATGGAAGTATTTCCTTCAGATGATGATAAAGAAGAGATATTTAAATTGTTTCCATCATAACTTAAATTTATAGAAGATAGAGATCCTTTGACATCAGCAGTTCCTTTTTCGCCAAATATTCCAATACTTATTTCTGTTTGAATTGCTATATTTGTTCCAATAGAATCATTTTCTGGGGCAGTTGTTTTTATTTCGCCAAGAACTTCTTTGAATGTAAGATAACTTTTATATTCTCCAGATTCCATATTAGGGGAAGGTTTTACTCTAAATCTTACAGTTTGTTTTCCGCCAGGTTTTATAGAGATAATTTTAGGGAAAACTGTTATATTAGAATTTAAATTATATTTTTCACTAAATTCAAGGTCTGACTCAGAAAAAGCTTCTAATCTTAGAGGGAATGAAGTACCATTAGTGATGGTAACTTCTTCAGTAATAACTTGTTCTAAGCTTAAACGAAAACCAGTAGGAAAAACAGAAAAATTTAAAGCATAAGCATTAAAAGAAAGAATTATAAGTAATATAAAATAAATAGTTTTTTTCATTAAAATCCTCCATATTAAGAAAAATATATTGAAAAAACTGTAACTTAAAAAAGTTACAGTTCTTTTTTAGTAATTAAAATATTACTTATTTAAAACAGGATCTGTATAAACAGCTTTTACTCCTAATATTCCGTTATAATTTCCAACATCTTGATTAATACCAGCAGTAAGACTACCTCTAACATCTAATGTAAGTTTAGTCTTTGGTTGTTCTCTATTAGGGTTAGGAAAATAATCCGCTTTAGTACCAAATGTAATTGGAGAATCAGTTACTTGAGTTGAACCGTTGTATAAAAATAATTTAGAGATCATTTTTTTATTAGTGATTGTTGAAGGAGTTCCATTTTGATAAAGGGTTACATTAATACCATTAGTAGGATTAATATATTCTCCTTTAGTGATTTCATCACGTACAGTGACTTTTATATTTTTACCAGAAGTTCCTACAATAGTAAAAGAACCAGCTTTTTCTTCAGGTTTATTTTCTTGACCAGCAGCAATACGTCCAAAATCTACAGGAGAAGTGTCAATAATTTGTAATTGAGTTACAACCTCTGCCTTAACATCTAAAGTTCCTGTTCCTTCAGAATTTGTTGTAGCTGCAAAAGTCATTCCATATATTGCTAATATTCCAGCTACTAATAATAATTTTTTCATAATCATCCCCTCCTAAAATATCTATAAATAATATAATTATCCCCATATACTAAAAATGCAACTATTACTCAAATACACGATAATAATCGTGATTTTAAATAATAATTGCAACTGGCTGCCATTTTACAGGCCCTATAGCTTTGCGTCATAACATTTCTGTTATTTTGCCGAGTATAATATATACTTATTTAATATATTATACTCTATCAATTAATGAATGTCAAACAATAAATGACGAATAATTTTGAATTAAAGAAGTTATATAAAACGAAAAAGGAGAAACTATATTTAGAATCTCCTTAGAAATATTAAGTTTTAATTATTTATAAAGTGTGAACTTTCTTATAGTATGTTTTTCCATCTTGGTCAATAATAGTAATCTCAGCTTTTTTTCCTTTTAAATTTTTCCCTGGAACGGAAGCTGTAATTGGAGCTTTACCATTTCTTAATGAAAGTCCAAATAAACCTTCAGTTTCTAGATTTGAATTTAATATATTTATTTTATAGAAGAATTTTAAAGAAGTATCTCCTTCAGAATTGCTTATAGCAGAAATTTTTATATAATCATTATTATAACTTACTTTTACATCAGAAAGATTTCCTTTAATAGATCCAAGTCCATATTGTCCAAAGACACTTATGCTTACCTCAGTCATCATAGTTATATTTGTACCAATAGTTTCAATAACTTTATTTTCTTCTCCTGTTTGAGCAGTTTTTATATTTTGTTCAAGTTCTCTAAATGTAAGGAGACTTTTATATTCGCCTTTTTCCATATTAGGTGAAGCTTTTATTCTGAATCTAACAGTTTGAGTAGCTCCAGGTTTTATAGCTACAACTTTTGGAAATATTACAATATTAGAATTTAAAGTATATTTTTCACTAAACTCAGGATCACTTTCAGTATAAATTTCAATTCTTAAAGGATCAGCTGTATTGTTGGTAAGATAAACTTCATTAGTAGATACTTTAGTTAAGTCTACTGCAAAGATTGTAGGCATTACTGAAAAATTAAAAGAGTATGAAATAATGGAAATACTAACTAGAAATAAAAATAATAAGAGTTTTTTCATAAAAATCCTCCTGAATATTTAAAAAAACAGCAGCATAGCTGCTGTTTTTATTATAATTATAATTTATTAATTAATCTTATTTTCTTCCATCCTGCCATCCACTATGTTTAACTTTTACCATTAAAGTACCATTATATTTTCCACCGAATTGTCCAGGATCAGTAGTAACAGAACCTTTAACTTTGAAAGAAGATACAAAACTTTTTGCAGTTCCATATTTATAATCACCAGAATCAAGAATAACTTCTTCATTTGTAACTTCATTATTATTATCATCATAAATTTTTAATAGAGAAGTCATTTGCTTAAATGCTTTATTATTATCATGTTCAGTTACTCCAGTTAAACTTAATACAACTGGAATAGCATTACCATCTACCGCACTATAATCTACCTCACCTTTAGCATCTTTAACAGAAAGAAGTACTTTTGTACCTTTTGAACCAGTTATAGTAAATTCTCCATCTTCTTCAGGAGCGTCTTTAGTTGATCCTTTTCTTAAAATACCAAAATTAACATCTTTTTGTTTAGCTATAACTAAATCCTCTAAAACTTCTGCATGGACACCTATTTCTGCTTCACTCTCAGTTTTAGGTGCAGTATATACTTCAGCAGCAAAAGCTGAACCAGCTACAACCAATAATCCCGCTAATAATAATTTTTTCATATCTATCCCTCCTAAATATTTTATATTTTTTAATTAACCCCTGTATACTAAAAAATGCAACTATTACTTAAACACATGATCTTGATAATCATGCTTTTAAATAATAATTGCAACTGGCTGCCATTTTACAGGCCCTATAGCTTTGCGTCATAACATTTCTGTTATTTTGCCAAGGTTATTATATACTAATTTTATGTAATATAATTATACATTATTAATTAATGTGTGTCAATAAAATGTTTCTATTTTAATATGTTAAAAAATACGAATAGAAGATATTTTTTGTTTGAATTATAAAAAGTATATTAAGAAGGTATCAAATATAAAACGGGACACTTGAAATAAAGAGAAGGAGAAATTAATCTCCTTCCCTTATCTTAGACTTATAAAGAATTTATTCCGCTATAAATTGTTTTATTGTTTTGATCTTTCAGGATAAGTTTTACTTTTTTTCCTTTTAATTCAGGAGCTTCTATACTAGTTGAAAGTTTCTTTTCTCCAGTTCTTGCACTTGTTCCAAGTCTTCCTTCAGAGATAACTTTTCCACTTTCATTTTCCAATACATAATCTATTCTCATAGCTGTGTTGCCTTTAGAAGTTGTATCACATTTAAGAGAAAGAATTTGTCCAGCATAAGATACTTTTATATTTTGTGCTGTACCATCAATGATAGATTTTCCTTTTGTTCCAGATACTCCTATTGCTACCTCAGTAATAAAAGTAAGTTCAGTAGAAAGTCCCTTATTATTTTTATCATTGACAATTACTGTCTTTATTTCTTGGGGAACTTCTTTGAATATCAGCAAACTTCTATATTCTCCATCTGTCATATTAACATCAGGTTTTACTCTGAATCTTATTGTTTGCTTAGAACCTGGTTTAATAGATATCATCTTTGGAAATACAGTGATATTATTATTTAAGTTAAAATCTTCAAAAGACTCAGCAGCTTCCATATAAGTTTCTATTCTCAGTGGAGCTGGAGTATTATTGATGATATACACTTCCTGAGTTACAGGTTTTTTAAGTTCAACTTTGAAACCTGTGGGAGCTACAGAAAAGTTAAGAGCATAAGCAGCAGTTCCAATGATGAAAGTCATTAAAAATGCAAATATTTTTTTCACTAGATCACCCCTAAATTAAAGTTCTGATAATAATTTATCATATTTTTCAAATTTTAGATTTCTGTTGAATTTCTTAAATCTCTCTACAATAGCATCTTTAAATGGCTGGCTTTTTTCAATTATATTTCCCTTATCATCAACTTCATTTCCATTTTTAAATAAAGATACAAGTACTACTCCTCCACCTTTATCATAGATGATGACTTTTCCATCTTTTAAACCATTCTTGTATGGAACTGTAGTTTTGATATCGCCAGTTTTGTAGAAAAATTTCCAAATATTTTCTCTTCTGTTATTTTTGTATGTCCCCTCTATGAGAGGAATATTATCAGTTGAAAACATTTTTATTGGACCATTAAGTTTTCCATAAGAGAAAACAGTTGTAGTATCTAATACATTCGGACTATGGAAGAAGACAGCTTCTCCATCCAATAGTCCACTTCTGTATGTTACTTGTGTTTTTACATTTCCTTTTGGATCATAACTTACAACTCTTCCTGAAAGTATACCATCTTCAAAATTTTCATAACTCTCTATTTTATTTGTTTCATAGAAATATGCCCATTGTCCATGAGGCTTATCATAATTATATCTGAGGATAGCTCTGTTACTTCCAGTGGGGTATTTGATAACCCATTGTCCATGTTTGATTCCTTCTACATATCTTCCTTCATAGATGAAGTTTTTTCCTCCATCTAAAATAACGCCTTTAAAAAACCCGTCTTTTATACCTGATTTATATTCTTCATTGATACCAGGACCTCTGAATTCACCAGTAAAAGGGACAGATTCATTTTTGAAATAGACGATATTATTTTTTATTTGCTTATTTTCAATCTTCTCTACTCGTTTAGCATCAGAGTATGAAAGTTCGAATATACTAAAACATAAAATCATAATTATCAATAATAGCTTCGATTTTTTCAAAATAACCCTTCTCCTTTGATTTTTTAGTAATTATTTAAGATGTCATCTATGTCATCTTCATCCGTATCAGTTGGTGTTGTTTGAGTTGGTTCTTCAACAGCAGTTCTCATTAACTGAGTATCATAACCTTCAAAATACTCTCCAGTTTCTGTATCTGATAGAGTAACATCAACATCTAATTCAGGGATGGTAAAGCCGAAATTTTCCTGACCAAGATATATAAATTTCATTTTATATTGTCCTGGTGGGATATCTTCAAAGAAGAACATTCCATCAAATTCAGGATCGACTTCATATTGCACTTGCCCATCTTTTTCAAGGACTATAGTAGTCATAGATACAGCTTGTATAAATTGTCTTTCTGTAAATTCAGATGTATTCCAGATATTTCCTGTAACCATTGAAACAACTTCAATAGGTACATCAACTTTAAGTCCAGAAGATTTTCTTGTTTTAATCTTTAGAGCACCCTTAGAATTTTTCATCATAGGGTCAATAGTTTTTCTATTGATTGTAAGATCTATAACCTCGTTAGTAGCTACACCTTCAGCCACATAATTTCCATCTTCATCAGCTATGAATGTTCTGTTGTTTACCATAACTCCAGCTTCAGGGATAGGAATATCTCCCTCATCAAATATACCATTTCCATTCTTATCAAGGAATACTTTACCATGTATCCAAGCACCAGTAATAGAAACATTACTTTTGATTTTTCTAAGAGGGTTGCTGAGATCAATAATCTTGCTGGCATGAAGGCTTGTAGTTGTTTCACGATTATTATCCTCATCTATAGTGATATCAGTAGGAACTTCAAGATAGATAAAGTCATCCAGTTCAATAGAGAAACTAATACCGTATCTGAATTTTTCTGTTTCACTGGAATATTTTGCTTCTATTCCAAAATCAGCATACAGAGTATCTTTTATCAATTCCAGGTTTCTTTTATTTACCTTAAATGTGTATTCCTGCTTATATTCATCATCAGTTTTCTTTTTGCTTATTTCACCATCCAGCATCATATTTAGACTTTGAAATCCTGAATAAGCAAAGGATGGATAAAAAGATATACCTTCACTCCCTTTTGTTAATTCTTTTTCCATTCTCAGAGAGAAGGAAACAGGATTAAGCATTGAAGAGTACCAAGTACCATATATATTTTTGCTTTCTATATCAGTATCGTAATAAATATATCTATTAAGTCCAAACTCAAAAGAGTTTCTATCAAAACTTTTTCCAAGAGATAATGAATTATATTTCTTTAAATTTGTGTCTTCATAGACATATGGAGAATACTTATTTTCAGTAAATCTTAAATTGTATGAAAATAGTTTTTGCTCCACTGACAGATTGTAGTTGTTTTCCTGTTTTTCTATTTCGTAGTAGTTCTTATAGTTAATCAAAGTAGGAAAGCTGTTGAGCCCTGTACTCCACAAGAAAGTGTTTTCTAAAAATCTGTATTTTCTTCCAGAAGTACTTATCAGGTCATTTCCTCCTACCCCAATAGTAAGATTATCAGCTAGTCCATAGAAAGTTCTTACAATACTTTGAGGGTCGCCATTATCAGCATTTTTACCACTTTGTGCTGAGAATCTGTATCTTCCCTTTTTTAATAGTTCAGAGTCTGAAAGAGAGTAAACTATTCTTTCTTCCACTCCACCATTTTTATAGTAAATTTTTAATGTGTAGTTAGAACTAAGTATACCATCATCTATTCTAAATTCAAAATCTTTTGTTTGAGGAGAAATATAACTTAAAAGCATACCATTTCTATATAGCTCAATGATATCAGCATCAAAAGCTTCCCCTTTAATAACAGTGATAGCACCATCTTTTGTTACATATGTTTCTTCGTTGTTAAAGCTTACTCCCAGAATATTACCGTCTATGCTAAGAAATCCAGGTGTTATAAGGGAGAAATTACCAAATACAAGGTCATTATCTCCAACAATATCTGAATAAGTAAGATTACCATAAGTAAGCTCAGATTCAGGTCTTATTTCACCAGATAAATATAGCTCTCCATACAGGAGCTGTGAAGCATATTCGTATGAAAGACGATTCTCAGGTCCTTTAATATCAGATTGAGAATAATCTAATTTTACTAGTCCAGGAGTTATAAGCTTTCTAGGTACTTCAATGTCAATTTTTCTTTCTTCTTCTTCTTTTCTGCTATCCAGTCTTAATCTTTCTACTTTTCCTTTTTCTCTTTCTTCATAAGGCAGTGTAAAATTTGGTTCTAAATTCAACCTTAAAGATGAAAAATCATATTTTATTGAAGTAAAGTCCATCTTCTTTTCTAAAGCTTTTGAATTGACATATAGTTCACCATCTAAGACATAAGCTTCATCATCTGAAAAAGAAACGTTTATATTTTTCCCCTCGAGTTTTCCAGATATAGATTTATTTTCAGTATTTACTTCAAGTCCATAGAGCTCCATAAAATAAAATAGAGCATTCATTCCTATGTAGACTTCTTCATTATCATAATCATATTTTACCAGAAAAAAGTCATCTTTGATTTTTTTTGCATTTATCTGTATGTATGAATCTTCGAAGTTTTCATAATTTTCTACAGAATAAAGAGATTTAGAAATAAGTATCAAAAACACTAAGAAAGGCAGAACCCTTCTTTTTTTAATCATTATACTCCACTCTTACTGTAAAACTTCCAGTATATTTTCCACGACTAGTTGGTTCTGATTGGCATCTTCCATGAATTTCTATATCAGACACCTTTCCTTCATAAAGAGAGCTGCCTGTAGACTTCTCACGTAAATTTCTTACTAATTCAACTTGTTTATTTTCTTCAAACCATACATTTACATTTAGAGAATTTCCCTTAGAATTTATAATTTTTATATCATTAGGATTTATAATCTTAAATTTAACATTTTTTCCTCGCTCACCAGTAGCCTCTATTTTTGCAGGGTGCCCATCACCTCTTGAAGTATCAAGGGCATTGCCAGCAATTCCCTTTCCAAGATCCATATCTTCAGCAACTTTAAGATTAAGTGGTGTTACAACTTCAATATCACTTTTAAGATTCAAAGGAATAGGATTTTTATTAACTTCATCATTTTTGGCTCTATATCCAATAATTATATTGAAATCAGGGTTAGTGTTGTATATAGGCCAGTTAAATATAAGTGTGCCACTTAAAGCAAATTTAATAGTATCCCCATCAGAAAAAGCTACACCATTAGCAGTTTGGCTTCCTACATCTACTCTTGTGATTTTTAAGTCAGTTACTTGAATAAATTTATTTTTAGCTTGATTAGAATCTTCAACTCCAGAAATAGTAAAATAGTCATTCTTGTGACCACCACCACCATTTCTTTTTATTGTTATTTCATTTATCTCAAATTCTACTGAACTTGAACCTGAAACTTTAATAACGTCGCCATTTAAAAATAGTCCCCTCGCTGAAATATCTTTAAGATTGCTGCTAGAATAAGAAAAAGAAAATACAACCAACATAAGTCCTATTATAAAATTTAGTCTCTTATATATTTTAATCCCCTCCCTCTTATCTTTCTATATATTTATATTTTTCGGCTCCCACTACGAGAGTTCTACCATGAGAAATAGGGATATATGGAAGTTCTTTATAAATAAGCTGAACTATTTTATCGAATACCTGATCCCTTTTCTCCTTATCTTTTTCTTCTTTTATGATTTTAAGGAAAGGCTGTAAAGCATTGTACATTTCCATATCTCCTATATCATAAAGAAGAACTTTTCCCAGATTAAATACAGTATAATTTCTATTAAATGTTACATCAAATATAGCAAGATCAAAATCTTTATTCTGGAATTTAATGTAATATGAATCTGCCTGATGAGGAAGAATATTTACTTTCATTCCAGTGCTTTCAAGAGAAGCTTTTATTTTTTCAGCCTGTTCCATGTTAGTATTTGTATTAAGAACCATAATATTAACTTCTCTATTTTTTAACCCCGCTTTGTTTATATTATCCTTAGCTTTTGAAGTACTGTAGTCAGTATCTACTTTAGAAAGTCTTGGAGTAAACATTGTGCTTGGGAAGAAAGAATCTGCTGTTCTTTGGATAGCACTCTCTATAGCTCTTCTGCTTTCAATAGAGTAATTTTTCTGCTTTCCAAACATAAGTGCAGTAGTTTCTGTTTCTCCACTTTTTTTAACAGAGATATCTTCATCAATTATTCCATATTCTTTTGCACTATTAAAAGCTTTCTCTGTTACATCCAAGGCAATGTTTGCTTTTTCATTGAATAGAGCAATAAGTCTTTGCGTTTCATTAACTTCTTCTCCGATATTTACTTTTTTTATATTAGAAGCCCCATCAAAATAATCTGAGAAGTTTTCTAATTTTAAAGTTTTTCCATTGAAGCTTTTTGCAAAGAATGGACCAGTACCAACTGTATACTTTCCAGTTCTTTTGGCTATTGAACTGATTTCATAACTTAATGATGCTAAAAACAAACTGTCTTTTTCAGCAATTTTTATTACCAGTTCCTTGTTATTCAAAACTTTTATATCTGTGATTTCTGAATAAAAGTTTTTTAATGTTCCATTTTTTCTTAGATATTCTAATGAATCTTTAACGTCTTTGGCAGTTAGAATACTTTTGTCATGAAATTTAATACCACTTTTTAATTCTATAAGGAGCTCTCTTTCGTTGAGCCATTTATAGTTTTTAACTAGATGAGGTTTTACATCTCCATTTTTATCAAAAGTGAAAAGAGTATCATATATTAAAGAGATAGCTCTTTTAGAGTAGTTATCCTTTATCATAGCAGGATCAATAATTGAAACCCTCATTCCTTGAAGAATATTTAAAGTTTCAGGAATCTCACTAGTTTTTTCATTTTGATATCCATATTCATCAGCAAAAATATTTTCTACATCATTGGTAGTACTGCTAAAGCTAAAGATCAAAGAAAAATTAAATATCAATAATAATAAATATTTTCTCAAAAAATTCACCTCTTGCAGTATTTTATTTGTTTTTTATAGCTGAATAGATTTCATCAGCAAGATATATAGCCTTTGTATTTTCTTCATAAATCTTTTTAAATAGATTGCTGTTTGCCAAGAAAATACTTACTAATTCAGGATCAAAACTGATACCACTTTCTTCAATTATAATCTGTACAGCTTGCTCATGTGAGAAACCAGGTCTATAAGCTTTATCTTGTCTCAATGTATCGTAAGTATCTGCTAAAGCTACAATTCTTCCTTCAATTGGAATTTCTTTTTCTTTTAATCCCATTGGATAACCTAATCCATTCCATTTTTCATGGTGGAATTTAACAAGATTTTCAGCAGCTTTTCCAAGTCCTAACTTTTCAGCAAGTTTGTGTCCTACAATAGCATGCTCTTTTACTTTATTAAATTCTTCAGGAGTCAATTTTCCTGGTTTGTTAAGTATTTCATTAGGGACAATAACTTTACCTAAGTCATGAAGAATAGCAAACTTTTTGATCTCAGATACAAGTTTTTTATCCACACCAGATTTATCAGCAAGAAGTTCAGAATAGAGAGATAATCTTTTAGCGTGATCTCCAGCTTCTTCTTGATCTAACTGATTAATCATTTCCAATGTTTCTACCAGAGCATTACTTAATACCTCTGCTCTCTTTCTATTCTTTTCAGATTTGATAAGAACAATTATCAAAATAATGATAAATATTATTGTTGGAACAGCTATTTTCATCATTAGTTTGTAGTTCTTTTCTATAAGAATATTCTTGTTTGCTTCAGGGTCAGTAAGAGTTTTATCTACAGCAAAACTTTTCATTACAGTGTTTACAAGCTGACTTAATTCTTCATCACCTTTTTTTACTCCAAGGCTGATAGCCATATTTTCATTTATAGTTCCGGCTATTTTTACTTCATCATCTAAAAACTCATTAGTTATAGCTCCTCTGATAACACTTGAAAATCCAACAAAATAATCTCCATTTCCACTGGCTAATTTTTTAAGTCCCTCTTGAACAGATTTTACAGGAACAATGATGACATCTTTAGCTACATGAGGAAGATATTCAGAAAAATAACTATTTTCAACTACTAATACTTTTTTATTATCTAAATCACTTATACTTGCTCTATATGAATCAAGTTTTTTATTTGCTATACCTATGTCACTTGAATAATATGGAGTGCTGAATATATAATCATTCATTTTTCTCTGATTTTTTATGATATACGCATTTATATCACCATCAGTTTTAGTTATTTTAAAAGGAACTCCAATGATAGTTTCTAAATCTTTTAATATATCAGGAAGAAGTCCTTTATATCCATCGCCTTTTTCATAGAAAAGAGGAAGCAGATATTTTGTATCAGGAAGCTGTACTTTTATTTCTTTAAATTTATTTTTTACAATTTCTTGATTAGGAGTATCTTTCAAAAGATATGTATAGTAATTTATTCTGTTTCTTTTTATAATATCTGTAAAATTAGAAGGTGGAAGAGAAGTTATATAATTTTTTACAGCATTATATACTTCAGTTTTATCTTCTCTTACAGCTATCTGTTCTCTGTATTGAAGCGTTTCTATCATTCTTATATGACTTTCAAAAGAATTGCTTTCAGCCCAGTCTACAACAACAAAAGCGTCAGCTTCTCCAGTTTCCAAATATTCCAATCCTTTATCTTCATTTGGAGCAGTAACTTTTTCAAATGCTACATTTGAAAATCTTTCTTCAAATTCTGCCAAACCACGAGAGTTAGGAATAAATGCGATTTTTAATCCATTAAGATCACTTACTTTTCTAATACTGCTGTTGCTTTTTACTAGAATTGCAACTCTGTATGTAATAGATGTAGGAATGTAATTGTAATGTTCATTTTGATGAGAGTCAACTACCCTTATCATGATTTCAGGGTCTTCACTTTCCAGTTTGTAATCCAGATCATATTTAGAATCTAGTTTTTCAGCATTGATTTTTTCAAATAACTCACCATAAACACCCTCGTATTTACTAGTTTCTAAATTTTTATACAGATACATATCTGTAAGATTAAGAGGTATCTTTATAGTCAAAGAGTCTTTCCCAAAAGCAAAAGAGGTTAAGAATACAAAGAAAATTGTAATTAGTTTTTTCATTAGCACCACCATTTTTATATTATTTTATTATTTAACCAAAAGTATTGTGAAAAAATTGTAAACTTATTTTTTAGAGAGAGATATTATACTGATTACAGTGAATCATCATAACTTACTCTAATTGTTATAGCTCCACTATATGTACCACTAGGAGTATTACTGGTTACATTTGTTAACTCACCTACAACATTTAGTTTAGTTCCTTTTTCATCTACTGTAATATTGCTGATACTATTTTTGATGTTATCAGTGATCCAAAACTGCGAATCAAGAGTAGGGGTAGAACCAGAATTGTCGCCATCTTTTTTTAATTTGATATTTAGTTTGTCCCATGAAGGTTCAAAATCACCAGAAGAATTTTTATCTTTCCAACTTATAAAAACTTGACCATCTCCTTTGATAGTTAAAGTTCCGTTTTTAGCTCCATTATTCCCTGAATCAGTACTGGGAAAATTACCTTGACTGTAACTTTGAGCAATTATTGTTCCAAAGTCAGCATCAGTTGTTTCAATAGTAACAGGGGCCATAAATTCAGCAGTAACTTTTACTTCTGCTTCATTATCCTTTAATCCAAATGCAAGGATAGAAAATGTGAATATTTCTAAAAAAATCAATATTTTTTTCATAAATTTTCCTCCAAAATATATAAATAACTAAATTAATAATTTAGATAAAAAAAGTGCAATTACAAAAAGACAGAGAGTCTCTGTATTTTTAAAATTGCAACTGGCTGCCATTTTACAGGCCCTATAGCTTTGCGTCGTAATGTTTCCATTACTTTGCCATAAAAACTGTTTGAATCGTTTTTTTAGCGACTATGTTTAATTAAAGAATACTATACTTCATTAAAAAAGTCAATGTTTTTTAGAACATGAAAACAGATTAAAAAAGTTCTATAAAATGAGTATATAGACAGTATGGAGTGGGTATATAAAATAGTTTGAAAAAACCAGAATTTGTGTTATACTACTTCATATTAATTTATAAAATTTAAGGGGGAAATTTTTAAAATGGATTTTTTAGAGAAGCAATTTAAGCTGAAAGAACATGGAACTGATGTGAAAACTGAAATATTAGCGGGAATAACTACATTTGCAACAATGGCATATGTACTGGCAACTGTGCCATCTATGATGGGGGCAGCAGGGTTCAGCAAAGCAGCAGTTCTTACTATGGTCATCATATTATGTGCTGTAACATCTACAGCAATGGGACTTGTAACTAACAGACCATTTGTATTGGGACCAGGGCTTGGAAGTGTAGGAGTTTATGCAATAACTATGATAGTTGGAGAGGAAATGTCTCCAGCAGTGGCTTCAGGAGTTATATTTTGGGAAGGAATTTTATTTGTTATCATTTCATTTGTAGGACTTAGAGATCTTATTGTAAAACTTATTCCATTGAGTATAAAAATATCTATCAGTGCAGGTATTGGATTATTCATATCTCTCCTTGGATTTAAAAATGCTGGAATAATAGTTGCAAATGCGAAGAAGAATGTACTTGGATTTGGAGATCTTACAAGTCCAGCAGCAATTCTTGCAGTTATAGGACTTGTTATACTTTTAGTATTAGAGATAAGAAAAGTAAATGGAGGAGTTATTCTTGCAATAATTCTTACAACAATAATAGGAATCCCTTTAGGAGTTACTAAAATACCTACTACTATCTTTGCAGCTCCTGGAAGTGTTGCAGAAATGGCATTTAATATTGATATAATTGGAGCATTGAATATAAAATATATTCCGTTCTTATTTGCTCTTTTCATACCTGACTTTTTCTCTACTTTTGGAACTGTTATAGGTGTAGGAGCAAAGGCAGGGCTTTTAGATAAAGATGGAAATCTTCCAGGAATAGAAAAATGCTTCTATGTAGATTCTATTTCTACTGTATTGGGAAGCTTCTTCTGTATGCCATGTATGACTACATACTTGGAATCAGCAAGCGGAGTAGAAGCTGGAGGAAAAACAGGGCTTACTTCTATATCTACATCAGTAGTATTTTTACTTATGTTCCTGATAACACCATTAGCTTTAATGATACCAGCAGCAGCAACTGCTCCGACATTAATGCTTATTGGGGTAAAAATGCTTAGCGGAATGAGAAACATAAATTATGATGATGCTACAGAATGTATACCAGCATTTTTATCAGTGGCTTTAACAATATTTACATTTAACGTTGCAAATGGTATATCCGCAGCAATAATCGTTTATGTAATATTAAAATTAGCAAGTGGAAGAAGCAAAGAAGTACCAGCAGCTATGTATCCTTTTGCAGCAATTCTTTGCTACTATTTCTATACATTGACAATATAGAAAATAAAAACAGGAGAAAAGAATGAAAATAGATTTATTGATCAAAAATGTAAAAATCTACAATTCATATTTAAAAAAATTTAAAGAAGCTAATGTAGCTATATTAGATAAAAAAATACTTCATGTAGATACTAAAAAAGAGATAGAATTTGATGCTGAAAAAATTATAGATGGAAAAAATCAATACATGGTACCTGGCTTGATAGATATTCATATGCACATAGAGAGTTCTATGATGACACCAGCACCATTCTGCCATCAGCTTGCAAAGAATGGAGTTACTACTATAGTAGCTGAACCTCATGAAATAGCCAATGTCTTTGGCGACAGAGGTATATATGCTATGATAAAGGCAGAAGATAATATTGATACAAGTATATTTTATGGAATACCTAGCAGTGTTCCCTCTACTTCTGAGGAATTGGAGACAACAGGAGCAGTAATTGATTGTGAAGGAATGAAGAAAATTGCTGAAAATCCAAATGTTATCTGTGTTGGAGAAGTAATGAATTACAGAAAAGTTATAGTAGATGATACTTTGGAGATATGCAGATTTATAGAATATGTGAAAAAGGAAAAACCAACATATGCTATTGAAGGACATTGCCCAAAACTTCTTGATCTTGAACTTTCAAAATTCCTATATCTTGGAATAAATGGAGATCATACAGAACATACAATGGAAGAATTTAAGCAAAGATTTGAAAATGGTATGTTTGTTGAAATACAGGCAAAATCTATTGAAAAAGAATTGATAGACTACATTAAAGAAAATAATCTTTATGAGCATTTTTCTTTTGTAACTGATGATGTAATGGCTGATACTTTTCTTAATGAAGGGCACTTAAATGTAGTTATGAAAAAAGCTGTTAAAGAGGGGCTTAGAATAGAAGACGCTATATATTCAGCAACATATACTCCAGCTAGAAGAATGCACCTTTTAGACAGAGGAGTATTAGCACCTGGAAAAAAAGCAGACTTTTTATTTGTAGAAGATTTGGAAAAATTTGAGATAAAAAATACTTTTATTGACGGAAAGGAAGTATATAACTCTTCAGAGGAGAAAAAATATATTCCTACAACATACAGATTTCCAGAGGATTTTTATAGAAGTGTTCATGTAAAAAATATAAAAGCTGAAGATATAAAAATACCAGTAGAAACTACTGAAAAAGAAGTTATGTGCAGAGTTATAGAAGTAAGTGATGGAAGCACAAGAACTAAAGAACTTATCAGACCTGTTCCAGTAAAAGATGGATATCTAGATTGGGAAAGCAGTGAGTATTGCTTGATAGCAGTATTTGAAAGACATGGAAAAAATGGAAATATAGGCTTTGGTCTTGTGACTGGAGATTCAATAAAAAAAGGAGCAATAGCAACAACTTATGCTCACGATCATCATAATTTGATGGTGATAGGAAAAACTGCTGTAGATATAATTAAAGCTGCCAACAGAATAATTGAAATTCAAGGTGGAATATGTGCTATGGAAAATGGAAATATTCTTGCTGAGGTTGAATTGCCAGTGGCTGGAATATTATCAGAAAAAAGTGTAGAGGAATTAGGAAAAGAAGTAGAGAAATTGAGAGGTGCTATGAAAGCTCTTGGATATAAGCACTATAATCCTATAATGTCTCTATGTACTCTGTCTCTTCCTGTATCACCAGCATTAAAGATAACAGATAAAGGACTTATTGATGTAGCAGAATCAAAAGTAGTAAGTCTTATAGCATAGAAAAAAGTGGAGAAGATCTTTAAGATTTTTCTCCATTTTTTATTTCAATAAAAAAGTTCGCGTTTAAATTGAAAAACGAATTTTAAAAAGCAAGTAAAAATATTTAAAAAAATGACGGACTAGTTTTGATAAAAAATAAATTAAAAAATATTTGGATAAAAATTATTAATGGAAGAATCAATCATGGCAAAACCGTTAGTGGATTTTTGGAGCCATCAGAAGATAGTTTCTTTTAGAAGATAATAAAAGAGTAAAAGATATAAATAATACACACACAGGGGTGTAAGAAAAAGTATGAAATTCAAAAATAAAAATAATATTTTAATCTGTACAGAAATCTTGATTTTTACTGGAATAAATTTTAAATGCACAAACTTGCACAAATCTACACATTAGTGCACTGGTTTATTTTTTCTCAAAAGGGTATTATATTCCTAGGAAAAATAAAAAACACAGGGGGAAGTAAAATAGAAACAGGAGAAAATCAGGTAATACTAGCATATACAAAAGGAAATTACAAAAATTGAAAATTCAGCATATAATCATACAAGAACTGGCAAACAAGAGCAGAAAAAATCTCTGATCTTTTGATAAATTAAAAAATACAAAGATTCACTATTTCGTGAAATTAAAAAAAATACAGGAGTAACTATTGACAAATGACTTTTAAGAGGGTAATAAATTAGGTAGAAAAACATTCAGAATGGAGGAACTCATAATGGATAACATTATTATGACTGTGGGAACTAGTCTTGTAGAAAACTACATTGCTAACAACCCAAAGAAAGAAAATATAACCAAAGAAGATATACTTGGGTACTATGAAAAAGAAAATATGAATGACTTAAGAGATAGAAGATATGGAGCAGAAATAATGGCTCTTGAAAATCTTACAGAGAAAAAAATATTTTCTGGAAAGAGAATATTTTTAATAATTCATGAAACTGAAAATGGAAAATTGGCTGGAGATGTCCTTGAAGAGTTCATTCTTAAAAAGAATATAGCTAAAATAGTAGAAAAAAGAATTATTCATAATTTGAACAAAAGAAATCATAAAGAATTTAAAACTATTGGTCTTAAAGGGCTTACAGAAGAGATAAGAAACATAGTTAATAAAATAGGAAATAGTTTAAATGTCAGTGTGTGCACAGTGGGAGGATACAAGGCAGAAATATTTCTAGTAGGGCTTATGGCACAGCTTTTACACTTGAAATCATACTTTATGTTTGATGAATTTAATGAAGTGACAGAAATATCTCCTTTGCCAATGAAGATAGATTATGACTTTTATTTAGAGAATAAAGAATTTTTTAAATTGATAGAAAGAAAAGAAAAAGTCAAAGAATCTGAAATCAAAGAGATTTTAGTAAAAAGTCCTTATTTGAAAAACTTTATAGAATTTGATGAGGAAGATGGAGAAGTTTATGCAGAATTTTCAGCTATGGGAGAATTTTACATGAAGAGAATGACCTCAACAAGCAATCTTCCTTTAAGTACAAGCAAACATTCACCATCAGATAAAGAGATGCCTGGAAGTATACCAGTAACTGATGAGTTGGAAAATATAGTAAATTCATTGAAATGTTCACCATATGTTGAAAAATTAAAAGTTGTATATTATAATCCAGACAGAAATATAGCTTTTTCTAAATTTTCTCTAGCTCAAAATTATCATGAACAGATGATAGTAAGCTTAGAATATAAATGTGAAAAAGGAGTGGCTGGAATAGATCTATATACAGTAGGTGGAACAGAAAAGGTGATGAAATCACTGGTAGCTTATTTTAATGAAAACTTTTTAGATTAGTCTAGGGATATAAAAGCGTAAAATTGACTTTTCTATAAAATATGGTATAATAATAGTACCTGAAAGGGTACTTAGAATATGGTAAAAAATGTCATGAGATAGACTTTCACTATGTGAAAGTCTTTTTCATACTCAGAAGTTATTGACATTTCTTGTGAGTAGTAGACCATATTCTAAGGAGGTTTAGTATGTTTAAACTGGAGTTTCATTTTAACAACAATAAGATTGAGGGAGGTACTTTTATAGCTGTTCTCTTAATCATTATTATTGCTGTTATATGGATTTATCTCTTAGTTTACTAAACTAAGCCTCAACCCTGCGGGGTTTGAGTGGAAAATATAATAAAATGATGGAAGGGCAGAGTTATATACATTCTGCCTTTTTATAATTGTTGTAATTTATGAAATGTAGTATAATAAACGGAAGGTAAAAAAATAATTAATATTCAATTAAATTCAAGAGAAAAATATGGTATTATTTACATAGAAATTTAAATGAGGTGGACAGAATGATTGTGGGTCTGACAGGTGGAATAGCAAGTGGAAAATCCACAGTAAGCAAATTTTTTAAGGAATTGGGTCTTGAGATATTAGATGCTGATGAATTAGTAAAGGAAGTCAGTCAAAGAAAGGATACCATTGATAAAATAGCAGAGGTTTTTGGAAGGGGCATTCTTGATGGAGAAGGTAAAATAATAAGAGAAAAATTGAGAGAAAAAGCTTTTGAAAACAGAGAGCTGTTAAAAAAGTTAAATGGAATAATACATCCACAGGTTATAGAAATATTTGTAGAAAAAAAGAAAGAGACGCCGAAAGAATCTATTATCATTTTTGATATTCCTCTTTTGTATGAAGCTGAAATGGAAAATTTATGTGATAAAATAATTGTAGTATATGTGAAAAGAGAATTACAGACAAAGAGAGTAATGGAAAGAGATAATAACAGCAGAGAACTGGCAGAAAAAATAATAGAAGCACAAATGGATTTGGAAGAGAAAGTAAAGAGAGCAGATATTGTAATAAATAATAATAGTACACTGGAAGATTTAAAAAATCAGGTAAATGTGGTATACTGTAATCTGCAAAAAATAAAAATGTGAGGTAAATTATGAAAATAGTAGCTCCAGCAGGAAATATGGAGAGATTTTATGCTGCTGTAAAAGCAGGAGCCCAAGAGATATATATGGGACTAAAAGGATTTGGAGCAAGAAGAAATGCTGAAAATTTTACATTGGAGGAGTACAAAGAAGCACTTGATTATGCTCATAAAAGAGGAGTAAGAATATTTCTTACACTAAATACAATAATGATGGAAAAAGAGATGGATTTTCTTTATGAAAATTTGAAGGCTCTTTATGAACATGGACTTGATGCAGTTATTGTTCAGGACTTGGGATATTTCAGATATATGAAAGAAAATTTTCCAGATATGGAATACCATGGAAGTACACAGATGACAGTAGGAAATCATATAGAAGCTGAATATCTTAGAAAAATAGGATTCAAAAGAGTGGTACTTCCAAGAGAGATGACATTTGAAGAGATAAAAAAAATCAGAGAAAATACAAGCATAGAATTAGAAATATTTGTGTCAGGGGCATTGTGTATATGTTATTCTGGCAACTGCTATATGAGCAGCTTTATAGGAAGCAGAAGTGGTAATAGAGGTATGTGTGCACAGCCATGCAGAAAAGAATATACTGACAGCAAGGGAAATAAAGGGTATCTTTTAAGTCCTAAAGATCAACTGTTAGGATATGATGAGATACAGAAATTAAAAGAGATTGGAATAGAAAGTATAAAAGTTGAAGGAAGAATGAAAGATCCTAACTATGTATTTGAAACTGTAGGGTACTATTCTCAGATGATAAATGGAGAAAAAGCAGAAGAGAGAGTATCTGAAATATTCAACAGAGGATACAGCAAGGGGTATTTTCATGGAGCTGACTCATCGCTTATTAATAAAAATTATTCATATAATTTAGGTAAAGAGATAGGATTAATATTTGGAAGAGAGTTAAAGCTTAAAGACAGGGTAGTCTTGGGAGATGGAATAATATATCTTTCTAAGGATTATGAAAAACTTGGTGGAGGATATCTGAATAAGATAGAAGTGAAGGGTTCAAAAGAGGCTAGAAAATCAGCTGAATCTGGGGAAACTATATTTTTAAAAGATGTACCAAGAGGAAGCAAATACATATTCAGAAGTTTTGCTAAAGAAGTAAATGATGATGTTGAGAATAAATTGAAAAAATATGATCAAAAATTAGATATAACAGGAGAGTTCTTTGGGAATCTAGGAGAGAAGCCTGTATTGATACTTGAAGCAGTGAGCAATCAAGGGAAAAAAATCAGAGTGGAAAAACTAGGAGAAAATGAAATTGAAGCAGCAGCTAAAAGAGCAGCAACTCCAGAAGATATTGTAGAAAAATTGAAAGAATCTGGTGACAGCACATTTAATATAGTCAATGTTGACTGTCATATATCAGAGGGGATATTCCTTCCTGTATCAGTGATAAAATCTTTAAGAAGAGAAGCAGCAGCAGAATTGGAAGAACTTCTTGTGGAAAGCTACAGAAGAAAAGCCGGAAGAAAGTATGAAATCCCTTATGAAGAAGATGAGGAAAGAGAAGTTATCCTGTCAGTAATAGTATCAAATGATGCACAGGAAAAAGCAGTGAAATCATATGGAATAGAAAAAATATACAGAAGAGGATATGATATAGCAAGAGAGGGAATGTTGAAAGAGCAAGATTTAAATAATAAACTTGCTTCAAACCTCTATCAGCTTATTGAAAATAAAAACAATGATACAACTATAAACTGGAATTTGAATGTATCTAATAGATATACTATTGAAGAATTGTCTAAACTTGGAAAAGCTGAAACTGTAATACTCTCTCCTGAAATAAGTTTTGAAAAAATAAAGGAAATAGGTAAAACAAGTTTAAGAAAAGCTATATTAGGATATTCAAGATTAAAGGGAATGTATGTTGAAATACCTCTTTTTGACAGGAGCAGAGAAACAATAGAAAATAGTGAAGGTGATAGATTTACTGTTGTTCAGAACAATATAGGGAACAGTGAAATATTCTTTGAAAGACCTTTAAATATATTGAATGATATGAGCAGAATGAAAAAACTACATATTGATGAAATAGTTGCAGAATTTACTATTGAAACACCAGAAGAAGTAAGAGAAATCCTTGAGAACATGGAAACAAGAGCGGGAATATATAGAGCATTTAACTATGAAAGAGGGGTGTATTAATCTTATGAATAAAAATAAAAAATGGGTAAGAGATCTGGGAACATGGTTTGGACTTGGAGATATGCCTAAAGCACCGGGAACATTTGGAACACTAGGTGGAGTACCAGTATTTATGCTTCTTTCTTATATAAGAAAGTTTTTTCCAAACAATATGGTATATAATTCTTTTTATTTTATGTTTTTAATAACATTTTTCGCTGTAGCAGTATATGTAAGTGATATATGTGAAAGAGAGATATTTAAGAAAAAAGATCCTCAAAATGTTGTTATAGATGAGGTATTAGGATATTTGACTACTCTATTTCTGATAAATCCAGTAGGGGTATCTCAAAATATAAAAGCTATGGTAATTGCATTTGTAATATTTAGATTTTTTGATATAACAAAACTGGGGCCTATAGATAAATCACAGCATTTTGAAAGAGGTATAGGAGTAGTATTAGATGATTTTTTAGCTGGAATAATAGGAAATTTTTTAATGGTATGTATCTGGAGTGTATTTTTTTAGGTAACAGGGGGATTTAGATGAAGGCAGGTTTGATCCTTGTAGGTACTGAACTTTTAAATGGAGGTATGCTAGATACCAACAGCCTCTATATAGCAGAAGAACTGAACAAGTATGGAATAGAGATAGAATTTAAAGTAACAATCAGAGATTTTATGGATGAGATCATCAAAACTATAGATTATGGAAAAAGAAATGTCGATCTTATTATAATGTCAGGAGGCCTTGGACCTACAATAGATGATATAACAAAAGAAGCTATTGCAAAGTATCTGGACAGACCCCTTATAGTAGAAGAAAATGAATTGTCAGAATTAAAAGAAAAATTTCAGAGAGCAAAAATAAATTTTGTAGATATAAATGTAAAAGAAGTAGAAAAACCAAAGGGAGCTATAACTTTTAGAAATGATGCTGGAATGGCACCAGCTGTATATATTGATGGAATAGCAGCTTTCCCAGGAGTTCCTAAAGAATTATATGATATGCTTCCAAAATTTTTAAAGTGGTACAGCAAAGAAAAAAATATTGATACTGATGAAATTTATATAAGAGACATACTCACTTTCGGATTAGCAGAATCTCTTTTAGATCAGGAAATAAGAGACTTTTTCACAGAAGATGGAATTTATTATGAGTTTCTTGTAAAAAATTATGGAACAATAGTGAGACTCCAAAGTAAAGAGAGTAATAAAAATAAAGTAGAAAAAATAGTAGAAAAGATATATAATAAAATAGGTAATTATGTGTTTGGTGAGAATGCCGACAGACTAGAGAAGAAAACAGTGGAACTTGTAAAAAAACTTGGAATGAATATTTCAACAGCAGAATCATGTACAGGCGGTATGATTGCCAGTCGTTTGATAGATGTGCCAGGAGTGTCAGAGATATTCAAAGAGGGAATAGTTTCATATAGTAATGATGCTAAGATGAAAAGACTTGGAGTAAAAAAAGAAACGTTGGAAAAATATGGAGCAGTAAGTGAAGAAACTGCCAGGGAGATGGTCATGGGACTTGATTCTGATGTAGCTATTGCTACTACAGGAATAGCAGGTCCAGATGGAGGAACGCCTGAAAAACCTGTAGGACTTGTCTATATAGGAATAAGAGTTAGAAATGATGTCTATATAGAAAAAAGATTTTTCAATGGGGATAGAATGAAAATCAGAGAAAGAGCAGTTTCTCAAAGTCTTTTTAGTCTGATAAAAATATTAGATAAAGGAGAGAATGATGAGTAGTATAGGAGAAAGAATAAAGAAAAGTAGAAACGAGAGAGGTCTGTCTTTGAGAGAGCTAGCTTCAAAAGTAGACTTATCTGCCAGTTTTTTATCTCAAATAGAGCAGGGAAAAGCTTCTCCTTCTATTGAAAATTTAAAGAAAATAGCTACTTCATTAGATGTAAAGGTAAGCTACCTTATTGAAGACGAAGAAGAAACTAGAAACATGGAAGTTGTAAAAAAAGATGAGAGAAAATATATAGAAAGTATAGATTCAAATACTAAAATGGCCCTTCTTACAACATCAAATATTGATAAGACAATGGAGCCTATTCTTTATGAGATAGGTCCAAATGGTGAGAGTGGAAGAAGTTTCTATACTCATAATGGAGAGGAATTCATCTTTATTATTGAAGGAAAACTGGATGTATATATAGATGAAACTGTGTATAGTTTAAATGAGGGAGATAGCCTGTATTTTAAATCTAGCCAGAAACATAGATTTAAAAATACCACGGATAAACTTACAAGGGCTATATGGGTTGTAAATCCTCCAACATTTTAGAGAAAAATAAAAAGAAGATTTCGGAGGTAAATTATATATGAAGATAGAGGTAAAGGTACTTAACTCTATAAGATTAACTAAACTTTTAATAGCCGCAAGCAGATGGCTTTCAAAGTATGCAGATGTATTGAATGATTTAAATGTTTATCCAGTGCCAGACGGTGATACAGGAACAAATATGTCTATGACCCTTCAGGCAGTGGAAAATGAATTGATAAAAATGAACCATGAACCAAGTATGAAAGAACTTGCTGACAGAGTATCAGAGGCTGTATTGTTAGGAGCAAGGGGAAATTCGGGAACTATTCTGTCTCAAATTATACAGGGTTTTTTAAATGGAGTAAGAGATAAAGAAGAAATTACAGTAGATGATACTATTCAAGCTTTTGTTTTGGCAAAAGAAAAAGCATATCAGGCTGTTTCTGAACCAGTAGAGGGAACAATGCTTACTGTTATCAGAAGAGTGGCAGAGGAAGCAGTAGCTTATAAAGGAGATAAAGATGACTTTATCCTTTTTCTTGTACATCTAAAAAATGTAGCTTATGAAGCAGTGGAAAATACACCAAATCAGCTTCCTAAATTAAAAGAAGCAGGGGTAGTTGATGCTGGGGGAAAAGGAATATTCTATGTTCTTGAAGGTTTTGAAAAATCTGTAACTGATCCAGAAATGCTGAAAGATCTGGAAAGAATAGTAAAATCAAGAGCAAAAAGAAAAGAAAGACTTGAAAATACAACACAGGTAATAGAAGATATAAAGTTTAAATATTGTACAGAATTTATAATTGAATCAGGAAGTTTTGATTTAGAAGAATATAAAGGGAAAATAAGTCCTTTAGGAGATTCTCTTGTATGTGCACAAACTGCTAAAAAGACAAAGACACATATACATACAAATCATCCAGGTCAGATATTGGAGATCGCTGGAGTACTTGGAAACCTTAATAATATAAAAATAGAAAATATGGAAATACAGCACCAAAATCTTCTTATTTCTGAAAATGAAGCTTATCAGATGGAATCTACAGAAAAAGTATTTGTAAGAAGTGAAAATGCTGAGCCAGTTGCTTTCTATGCTATTGTGGATAATAAAGAATTAGGAAATTTATTCCTAGATGATGGAGCAGCTGCTGTACTTATTGGAGGACAAACACAGAATCCAAGTGTAGCAGATATAGAAGATGGACTGAAAAGAATAAGTGCTGAAAAAGTAGTTATTCTTCCAAATAATAAAAATATTATAGCGGCGGCAAAAATAGCAGCAGAAAGATCTAATAAAGAAATCATGGTCCTTGAAACAAAATCAATGTTGGAAGGGCATTATGTTATAAAGAATAAAGATGAAAAAATTGAAGAAATTTTGAAGCAGACAGCTAGAAACTATTCTATTGAAATAACAAAAGCTGTAAGAAATACAAAAGTTGATGAAATCCAGATAGAAGAGGGGAATTATATAGCTCTTGTAAATGGAAAAATAAAAGCAAAATCAAAAGATTTATCTTCTCTTATAAAAGAAGTTTACAAAACATATATAAATGAAAATACATTGAATATATTTGCTGTAATTGGAGATGGATCAACTGAGGAAGCAGATGAAACATTAAAAGAAACTAATGGATTGAGATATAATGAATTTAGAGCAAATCAGGGGAATTATCCCTATTATATCTATATAGAAAATAGAGATCCTGATATGCCGGAAGTGGCAATAGTTACTGATTCTACATCAGATTTAACTAAAGAATTTATAGGAGATTTATCTATAAATATTATTCCATTAAAAATAAAATTAAATGACAATTATTATAGAGATGGAATAGACATTTCTAAAAGAGAATTCTGGAAGAGACTTCTTACAGAAAATGTAGCACCAAAAACTTCTCAGCCTTCACCAGCTGAGTTTAAAGAGTTATATGAAAGACTTTTCAATAAAGGTTACAAAAAAATTATATCTATCCATATTTCAAGCAGACTAAGTGGTACACAGCAGGCTGCCAGAGTGGCAAAGGGCATGCTGAACAGAGCAGATGACATAGCTATTATAGATTCAAAAGCTGTGACACTTGTACTTGGACATCAGGTATTGGAAGCAGCAAGAATGGTAAAGGCTGGAGCAAAGTATGAAACTATACTTGAAAGACTTGATGAGATGCAGGAAAAAATGAAGTTATACTTTGTTGTAAATGACCTTTCATTTTTAGAAAAAGGTGGAAGAATAGGAAGAGCTTCTTCTGTTATTGGAGGACTTTTAAAAGTAAAACCTATATTGAAGCTGGAAAATGGAGAAGTGACTATTGAAGCTAAAACTTTTGGTGACAGAGGTGCATTCTCATATATGGACAAATTAATAAGAACAGAAAGCAAGAAAAATAGTATAATCCTGTATACAGCATGGGGAGGAACAAATAAGGAACTTTCTAAAGCTGATGCAATAAAAAATATGTGTGACAATTCTAAAAAAGTTGAATATAGAGGAAGATTTGAAATAGGAGCTACTATTGGATCTCATTCAGGTCCTGTATTTGGTTTTGGAATGATGTCAAAAATAAGATAATTGAAAGCAGGGGATTCTTTATTAGGTTAGTATATCTATATAGAGAATCCTTACTTCTTTTTATAAATATTTCTATTTATTGAAAATGGTAAAATAAACCATGTGAAAAGTTTTTAAAATTTTTTATATATAAGGGGGCATAAGGTGATAAACATCAAACTTATTGCAGGTTTATTGATTTTCGTGGTATCTTTTTATTTTATTCTTTTTGGAAAGCAGCCTAAGTCGCTTACAGCTATCATTGGAGGAAGTCTAATGGTACTGATAGGAGTAATGGATCAGGAAGAGGCTTTGGAATCCATAGGAAGAAATTTAGAGATTTTGTTACTTTTGATGGGACTAATGATGGTAGTGGAGATAATGTCTGAGACCGGTATTTTTCAATGGGTGGCAATAAAAGTTGCTCAGCAGGCCAAAGGGGAGCCTATGAAGATATTGATGATGTTATCAGTGGTAACTGCTGTATGTTCAGCTTTTCTGGACAATGTTACAACTATTCTTCTAATAGTACCCATAACTATCTTATTGGCTAAAAAGCTGAAGATAGATCCATTTCCATTTATAATGGTACAGATATTTGCCTGTAACATAGGAGGAACGGCAACGATGATAGGAGATCCACCAAACCTTATCATAGCCAGTCTTGGAGGTTTAGATTTCAATGAATTTCTAATAAATCTGACACCTATTGTAGTAGTAAATATGATAGTGCTTTTAATTACAGCTAAACTTCTTTTTGGAAAAAAGTTTACTGTATCCAGAGAATTAAGAGCCAGTATAATGGATTTGGAGCCTAACAGAAGTATAAAAAACAAAAAACTTCTAATGCAGTCATGTGCTTTATTTGGAATAATCCTTATTGGATTTCTAACAAATATGGTAACCAACATAGGACTTGCAGTTATCTCTATAACTGGATCAGTTATTCTTCTTACTATAAGTAAAAAAAGTCCAGAAGAGATATACAAGAAAGTAGAATGGGAAACTCTATTCTTCTTTGGAGGGTTATTTGTTTTAGTTGAAGGGGTAGACAAACTTGGAGTGATTGCACAGCTTGGGGAAGCAATAGTTAAATTTACAGATGGAAATCTGGAAAAAACTGGAACAGTAGTGGTATTAATTTCGTCACTATTATCTCCAATACTGGGATCAGTACCATATACTCTGTCTTTCTCGAAAATCATAGCAAACATAGCACCAAATTTTACAGGACATACAGATGTACTGTGGTGGGCATTATCTTTAGGAGCTTGTCTTGGAGGTAATATGACATTGGTAGGGGCACCAGCTAATATAGTTGGAGTATCTATCGCAGAAAAAGCAGGAGTAAAAATAAGTTTTATGGATTTCTTCAAATTGGGGATACTGATTGTTATTCAATCAATGATTTTAAGCGTTATTTACATTAATCTAAGGTATTAAAGTTTTAAAGGAGGAATATATGAAGTTTTCAAGTTATTTAGATCCACAGTTTATTTTTACTGATTTAAAAGGAACAACTCCTGAAGAAATTATCACAGAGATGATAGATAGATTATCTCTGAAAGATAAGAAGATAAATGAGTTAAAAGATGTAATTGTGAAGTCGGTAATTAAAAGAGAAGAGGAAATATCTACTGGTATGGGAAATGGTATAGCTATACCACATGCCAGAATAGAAAATTTTAATGACTTTGTTGTTGCTATTGGAGTACTGGAAGAGCCTATAGAGATGGAAATTGCAGCTACTCATAAAACAGATAAGGTTAAAGTTGTATTTTTAATTATTTCAGATGTATTGAAAAACAAAAATATATTAAAAGTAATGAGTGCTGTTTCTAAGATGGTTTTAAAGAGAAAAAATCTTTTAGAAGAGATAAAACAGGAAAAAAATCCAAGCAAAATAGTGGAATATATCCAAGAATCAAATATCGAAATAGATCACAGAATAATTGCTGAAGATGTGTTGAGTCCAGATATAGAGCCAGCTACACCAGACAATACTCTGGAAGAAATAGCAAAGAGACTTATACTTGAACAGATAAGCGGACTTCCAGTTGTAGATAAAGATGGAGTATTTTTAGGAGAGATAACTGAAAGAGAGCTTATAGATTTTGGTATGCCTGATTATCTTTCATTGATGGGAGATCTTAACTTTTTAACAGTAGGAGAACCTTTTGAGGAATATTTAGTAAATGAAACTACAACTACTATTGAAAAATTGTACAGAGTAGATGAGAGAGTAAAAATAGATAGAAAAACTCCTATCATGGAGATATGTTTTATTATGGTTAATAAGGGACTTACAAGATTATATGTACTGGACGAAGGAAAATATTATGGAATGATAAGAAGATCAGATATAATCAAAAAAGTACTTCATATTTAAAATTTCGATCTTTGGGGAGAGAGTTAAAATAAGGAGGAAAAATTATGATATATATGCTGATAGGATTAATTGTGTTTTTTGCAGTATTCTATTTGATGATAACAGATAAAATCCCTGGACCATGGGCAACAATGATAGGTGGACTTATTATGGCACTGGTAGGGATAATAAATGAAGAAGATGCTTTGACAGCTATTTCTGAAAGACTGGAAATTTTATTTCTTTTGATAGGTATGATGATAATAGTTCTGTTGGTATCTGAAACAGGTGTGTTCCAGTGGTTTGCTATTAAAGTAGCTCAGTTGGTAAGGGGAGAACCTTTTAGATTGATAGTTCTGCTGGCAATAGTGACAGCTCTTTGCTCTGCGTTCTTAGACAATGTTACAACTATACTTTTGATGGCGCCAGTATCTATATTGTTGGCAAAACAATTAAAACTGGATCCTTTTCCATTCATAATAACAGAGGTCATGTCTGCTAATATTGGTGGTCTGGCTACATTGATTGGTGACCCTACTCAGTTGATCATAGGAGCAGAGGGAAATCTTGGGTTCAATGAATTTCTTTTCAATACAGCACCAGTAGCTGTACTTTCAATGGCATTGCTTATAGCAAATGTTTATTTCATTTATGGAAGACATATGGTAGTGCCAAATGAATTAAAAGCAAGAATAATGGAATTGGATTCATCAAGAAGTTTGAAAGATCCAAAACTGTTGAAACAAGCAGCAGTAATATTTACTCTTGTATTGATAGGATTTATTTTAAATAACTTCATCAACAAAGGACTTGCAATAATATCTCTGTCTGGAGCAATATTCTTAGTAGTTATAGCAAAAAGAAAACCAAAAGAGATATTTGAAAATGTAGAATGGGAAACTCTGTTTTTCTTTATAGGTTTGTTTATGATGATAAAAGGGATAGAGAATTTGAATATAATAAACATGATTGGAGATAAACTTATAAAAATAACTTCAGGTAAATTCGACCTTGCTGTTATAGCTGTAACTTGGCTTTCTGCTGGATTTACTTCTATAATAGGAAATGTTGCCAATGCAGCTACTGTTTCTAAAATACTTGGAGTAATGGTACCTACATTTGATAATATAGGAGATCCAAAAGCTTTTTGGTGGGCTCTTTCATTTGGATCATGTTTAGGTGGAAATATAACTATGCTAGGATCAGCTACAAATGTTGTTGCTGTAGGAGCTGCTGCTAAAGCTGGATGTAAAATAGATTTCTTTAAATTCTTTAAATTTGGAGGACTTATAGCTTTTCAAACATTGTTATTGGCTACAATTTATCTATATGTAAGATATATGTAGAAAAAAGAGGAGGAAATATGCGAATATTCCGATTTGAAAGTATAGATTCTACAAGTGATTATCTTAAAAATAAAAAAGATATTGAGAATTATGATCTGGCAATAGCTGAAATTCAGACTAAGGGAAGAGGCAGAAGAGGAAATAATTGGTTTTCAAGCAAGGGAATGGCTCTCTTTAGTTTTGCTCTAAAAGCTGAAAAAAATATCTCAATAGAAGAGTATTCCAAGCTTCCCCTTGTTACAGGTATTTCTGTATTAAGAGGAATCAGAAGAATAGAGGAACTGGATTTAAAATTTAAATGGACAAATGATATCTATCTTGATGATAAAAAATTATCAGGGATACTTGTAGAAAAGGTAGATGATTTTTTTATCATAGGAATAGGAATAAATGTAAATAATAAAGAACTGGGATTGGCTGAAGAAACAGCCATATCCCTTACAAATAAAACAAAGAACAGTTATATAATTGAAGATATTATATTTACTGTAATAGATGAATTTAAAAAATATTACAAAAGATTTTGTGATGGAGAATGGGAATATATACTGGATGAAATTAACAGCAAAAATTATCTCAAAGGGAAAGCAGTGAATATTGCAAGTATAAATGGAACAGCTGCTGGAATAGTGAATGAGATAGCACAAGATGGAAGATTGGAAGTAGAAGTATCTGGAATAAAACAACTCTTCAATATAGGAGAAGTACATATAAGCAGGATGAAAAATGAAACTGAATAGTATAAAAGATAAGTTATTCAAAATGCTGGCTGAGGATTTAGATCTTGGATATGTAGTAGAGATAGTAAAAAAGAATCTTGATTTTAAATCTAAGATGAAGATGATAATGGATATAGCTAGAAAAAGTGAAAATTATGATTTTATAATTTTCTTAATAAAGATGACAGCAGCTATATCTATTTTTCTTCCTATAATTTCACAGCTGTGCAGTATGAAATCTATAAATATATTTAAACTGAATTTCCAGACTTTCAAACAGATTCCAGTATTATTTGTGAGTATATTTCCAATAATCGTCATAGGAAGAAAAAATCTTATCTTCAAAGATGGAGCATTTAAAGCAATAATTCTGATACTTTACTATATAGTATGCATTCCTGTTACAATAGTTATTTTTGGGCTTAATATAGGAAAAATAGGGAATGAATATGAAGATGTATATTATCTCGTTTTTGCTGTAAATATAATGCTTCTTTTTACCAGTCACATTGTTCTTATAAAATATTGTGTAACAGATATAATCCTTAGAAAGAGAAAAGTTAAAAGCAGTGATGTAATAATTACTCTGATGACATATATAACTCTAGGGATAAGTTTTGGTGCACTTTATTCAGTAATAAATATCTATTATGATGGAACAGCTTTTCATGGAATGGAAGGGGTAAATACTACTTTGTATTTCTACTTTAAACATATTTATTTCAGCTTTGTTACTTTGACAACTTTAGGATATGGAGATATATATCCATTGAAATTTCTGGGACAATTTTTTGTTATAATAGAAGCACTGACTGGAATATTCCTTTTGAATTTTTCTCTAGGAATAACTTTAAGTTCAGGAATACTGAATTTTCAAATAGTTCAAAAAGATGATGGAGATAAGACAAAGGAAACTGATAAATCAGGAGAAAAGAGTAATGAATAGAAAAAAGGCAGTCATAGGAATGAGCGGAGGAGTAGATTCTTCTGTGGGAGCATATCTTTTGAAGGAACAGGGATATGAAGTCATAGGTGTAACACTGAATCATAAAAAAGAAAAATCTCTCAATGAAGAGATAAAAGCTGCTCAAAGGATATGTGATTTTCTTGGAATTGAACATAAAATAATAGATATAGAAGAATTATTTCAAAAGGAAGTTATAGACGATTTCCTTGAGGGATATTCTCAGGGAATAACTCCTTCTCCCTGTGTCATCTGTGATGAAAGAGTAAAGATGAGAGTTCTTTTTGAGACAGCAGACAGAGAAGGGGCATATTTTGTAGCTACGGGGCATTATAGTTCGGTAGAATATTCAGAAGAATTCAAAAGAGATCTGTTGAAAGTTTCATATGATCCCAGAAAAGATCAAAGCTATATGCTTTACAGACTGGATAATGATAAAATATCAAGACTTCTTTTTCCACTTCATTCTTATGAAAAAAAACAGATAAGAGAGATAGCAAAGAATATTGGACTGGAAGTACATGATAAAGGAGACAGTCAGGGAATATGTTTTGCTAAGGAAGGGTATATAGAATTTCTTAGAAAAAATCTAGGAGATAAGATAAAAAAAGGCAATTTCATAGACAGCAATGGGAATATTATGGGAGAGCATGAAGGGTATCAACTATATACTATTGGTCAAAGAAGAGGTCTGGGACTTAAACTTCCAAGGGCATATTTTATAACAAAAATAAATAAAGAAAAAAATGAAATAACTATCGGAGAATATGAAGAACTGTACCGAAAAAGAGTAGAACTAAAAAAATTTAAATTATCTGTAAAAATAACTGATATTTTAGATAAAAAAATTATTGGAAGACCGAGATTTTCTAGCTTTGGTGCAAGTGGAAAAATTTTATTTGAGAATGAAAAACTTTTTTTTGAGTTTGATGAAGAGAATACTCAGACTGCTCCTGGACAGCATTTGGTGTTGTATTACAAAAATTTGGTACTAGGCGGGGGAATAATATCATAACTTGACAACTTTTGTTAAAATCGTTATATTATAGGTGATGATTAATTAATAAGGGAGGGAGTTATGGAATCGACCAAGTGGTTATATTGGATAATTGGGATAATTATACTAGTTGTAGCAGCAATAATTATCAGAAAATATAAACTGATCACTAAAATGAAAAGAGTAAATTGTGTTGATTTGGATAAACTTGAAGAAAAGAAATTTTCAGGAATGGGGAAACTATATATCAAAGCTTTAGGTGGAGAGAAAAATATAGTAAGTGTAGACCCATGTATGACAAGAATAAGAGTAATAATGAAAGATGGTTCTCTGTTGGATGAAAAGAGAATAATTGTTTTAGGGGCTCATAAAGTTATAAAACTTACAGATACAAAGATTCATATTATTATTGGACTGAAAGCTGAAAAGTTAGCTGAGGAAATAAATGATATAAGAGAAAAAAATAGATAAGGCGGCTATCCGCCTTTTTTTGTTAAAATAGAAAAAAAGAAAAGTAAGGTTTTAGAAGTATAAAAATATTATAAAAAAATTTAAAGGAGGGATACTTTGAATTATTTTGATCATAGAGTTATAAAAACTGCTTTGGGGACATTTTTGGCAATATATCTGGCTCAGGTTATGGGAATAAGTTATGGAGTAACAGCTGGGATAGTTACAATAATAAGTATACAGACAACTAAAAAAGAATCAGTGAAAATAGCTATAGAAAGATTTATCGCTTCCCTTGTGGGGCTTTTTATAGCAGCAATGTTTTTTTATTTCTGGGGATATACACCATTTGTATTTGGACTTTTTATCTTGATATTTATGCCAGTATGTTTAAAATTTAATTTGTTTCAAGGGTTTTTAGTAACAGTAGTACTTGCAACTCATATTTTGACAGAAAAAAATATATCCTTAAAAATACTTTCAAATGAAATATTGATATTAGTACTTGGGGCAGTGATAGCTATAGTTTTAAATCTATATATGCCTGATGTGACTAAAAAAATAAAGCATACTCAGGAAAATGTAGATAATTTTATGAAAAAAATTCTAAGTTATATGAGTGATGAACTGATAACTGGAGCTATATTTGTTGATGAAGATAAAGTATTTAAAGATTTGAGAAAAGAACTGGACATAGGAAGAGATTTAGCATATAAGGACTATAATAATGCTTTGTTCTATGGTTCGAGATATGAGATAGAAGTTTTTAACATGAAAAGAGCTCAATACAAAGTTTTAATGAGAATGAGAAGACATTTTTATAATTTTTTCATAAGTAGTGAGCATACATTTATTGTTTCAGAATTTACAAGAAAAGTTGGAAGCTCAATAGGAGTAGATAAACTTTATCTTGAAGCTTTGGAGGAATTGGAGGCATTGAGAGAAAAATTTAAAAGCATGCCTCTTCCAAAGAGCAGAGTTGAATTTGAAAGCAGGGCAGTATTGCTGCAATTTTTTAATGACATAGAAGAATTTCTTGAAATTAAGAAGGATTTTATGAAAAAATATACATTAGATGGGGAGAAAAAAATATAGAGGCTGGTTTTTAATCAGCCTCTATTTTAATATATTAATCTAAACTCTGACTTGCAGCCATAAGGAAAGGAACTATCTGTTTCTTTCTTGAAACTACTCCTTCCAGCCATGTAAGGTTATTTTCCAGTTGAACATTAAAAGCTCTCTCTATAAGTTCAGGGAAATCTCCAGCTACCATAGCATAAGAACCAGATTTTATTATATCTGTAATAATAAGTATAAACATTGAGAATTCAGAATTTTTATTTATCTCTTTCATAACTCTTTCTAAATCAGCCTGTTTATTTAAAAGCCCAGCTACGTCTACAGTATTTACTTGAGCAATTCCCATATTAATTCCATTCATAGAGAATTCCTTCATATCTGTAGTAAGTATTTCATATGGAGATCTGTTAGCAAGAGAAGTTCCTGCTATAAGCATATTCATTCCATACTCTTCATAATCAAGTTCTTCACAGATAAGGGCAAGTTCTTTAACTGTATCTATATCTTTTTGAGTACAAGTAGGAGACTTGAACATAAGTGTATCTGAAAGAATAGCACTCATCATAAGTCCAGCAGCTTTTTTAGATGGAGTAATTCTCGCCTCTCTGAATAATTCATAGACAATAGTACAAGTACATCCAACTATTTCAGCATTTATTTTTACAGGTTCATCAGTAATGAAATTTCCAAATTTGTGGTGGTCAATAACCTGTAATATTTTTGCATCCTGTAATCCCTCTACTGAATGAGCCAGTTCATTATGGTCAACTAAAATAACCTGTTTTCTTGTAAAATTAATCAGGTTTTTAGTTCTGATAGTTCCATATACTGTTCCATCTTTTTCAGTAACTGGGAAGTTTGTTTGTGTTGCTTCTTTCATTATATCTTTTATATCATGTAAAAAATCATCTTTTTTAAATGAATAGAACTTTGTATTATTCATTATAGATGATAATGAAAGCGACTGGCTTACAAGACTTATTGTCTTGAAAAGGTTAGCGTGAACCCTCATAATAGCACAGTCAGAAGTTACTCTTGGGCTGATAAAGTCATCTTCATCACAAGCAACGATTATAACCTTTGCTCCAGCTTTGATTGATCTGTCGATACCATCTACCATAGATGTAGTTACAACTATATCTCCTTGAGTAACATTTTCCAGTTCAGATACAGCTTTTAGATTTCCAGTGATAATACCGCTTGGATAAGTACCGCTTACAATTATTCCATCAAGAACATCTTTCAGGTTTTCATATGTTGTCTTATATTTTCCAAAAAGATCTGAATGTTCAAGATTAAGGTAAGTATTAGCAATATCAGAGATATGAATCATACCTTTAAGCTGTTTTTTGTCATCTACTACAGGAAGACTGGAAAAATTTTCCACTGTCATTATATCCAAAGCTGATCTCAAAGAATCATCTATAGATAAAGTCTTTTTTTCCACTCTAGTCAGGTCAGATATCTGAGCACTAACTGTTTTTAAAAGTTTAGGAACTTTTACACCAAAATATTTTAAGACATATTCTGTTTCTTTATTTATATCACCAAGTCTGTAAGGAATAGCATTTATTCCCATCTCTTTTTTTAGTTCAGCTAAGGCAATTGAAGAACAGATAGAATCTGTATCTGGATGTCTATGTCCAAAAATCAAAATAGGCTCCATTCGAAAAAACCTCCTTATTTTTCTTAAATTGCTGTTTCAAATATATTAACATTTTTTTATCATATGAACAAATAATATTTTTGGAAAAAATCTTTGAAAAAAATGATATAATGTCAGTATGAAAAATGTAGATAATTAAATTTAGAAATTAGAGCAGAAATAATGAAAGAGATGAAATTAAATTTTTTTGAGGAGAATGACATGAAAAAGGATAAGGAGAGAATAGAGAAGCTGAGAGCAGACCTCTTAAAGTACAACCAGTATTACTATACAAATAATGAGAGCCTTATTTCTGATGTGGAATATGACATGCTGATGAATGAACTTAAAGAGCTGGAGGAAAAATATCCAGAGTATAAAAGCGAAGCTTCACCAACAGTTATAGTAGGAGCTTCAAATCTTAGAGAGAATAAGTTTCAGAAAGTAACACATAAAAAACCTATGCTGAGTCTTTCTAATACATATAATGAAGAAGAGATAGGAGATTTTATAGATAGAATAAAAAGACTTCTTCCTGAAAGAGAGGACATAAAGTATGCTCTTGAATTAAAACTAGATGGACTTTCTATAAGCATCCAATATGAAAAAGGAAAGCTGGTAAGAGGTGTAACCAGAGGAGATGGAGCTATTGGGGAAGATGTTACAGAAAATATAATGGAGATAGAAACAATTCCTCATACATTAAAAGAACCTTTAGATATGGAGATAAGAGGGGAGATAGTTCTTCCTATAAGCAAATTTGAAAGTCTGAATGAGAGAAGAATGGAAGCTGGAGAGGAAGTGTTTGCCAATCCGAGAAATGCTGCAAGTGGAACGCTTAGACAGATAGACGCCAGTATAATAAAAGAAAGAGGATTGGACTGCTATTTTTATTTTATAGTAGATGCTAAGAATTATGGAATACAGACTCATAGTGAAAGTATAAAATATCTGGAATCTTTAGGAATAAAGACTACAGGAGTATGCGAGGTGCTGGACACAGCTTCTGCTCTGAAAAAAAGAATAGATTACTGGGAGCAGAAAAAAGAGAAACTGGACTATGAAACAGATGGAATGGTAATAAAAGTAGATAATCTTGATCTTTGGGATGAACTTGGAAATACTACTAAAAGTCCTAGATGGGCCATAGCATATAAGTTTCCTGCTAAACAGGTAACAACTACTCTATTGGGAATTACATGGCAGGTGGGAAGAACTGGGAAGGTTACTCCAGTTGCTGAACTTGAAGAGGTAGCATTATCTGGAAGCAAGGTAAAAAGAGCCAGTCTTCATAATTTCCATGAAATAGAAAGAAAAGATATAAGAATAGGAGATAAAGTATTTATAGAAAAAGCTGCTGAGATAATACCGCAGGTAGTAAAATCTATAAAAGAGTTTAGAGACGGCAGTGAAAAGATGATAGCTGAACCAGATAAATGTCCTGTATGCGGAAGTCCAGTTGCCAGAGAAGAGGGACAGGTAGATATAAAATGTACCAACCCAGTATGTCCCGGAAAAGTAAAGGGAAGAATAGAATATTTTGTATCAAGAGATGCCATGAATATAGGTGGATTTGGAAGCAAAATGGTGGAAAAAATGCTGGAATTGAGCTTTATAAAAAATGTTGGAGATATATACGATTTGAAAGATCATAAAGAAGATCTTGAAAATATAGAAAAAATGGGAAAAAGAAGTGTAGAAAATCTTTTAGATTCTATTGAGGCCAGTAAAAAAAGAGATTACTCAAAAGTTATTTATGCTTTAGGAATACCTTTTATTGGAAAATATTCTGGAAAACTTTTAGCAGAAGCAAGCAGAAATATAGATAATCTTATGAAAATGGAAATAGAGGAATTAATAGAGATAGATGGAATTGGAGATAAGGGAGCAAAGGCTGTATATGATTTCCTTAGAGATGAAGAAAATATTGAGCTTATAAATATTTTAAAAGGTCATGGACTACAGTTCGCTATGGAGGAAAAAGAAGAGGAAGATCAGTCAGAAAAGATTTTTTCTGGAAAAACTTTTCTTTTCACAGGAACTCTTAAAAATTTCAAAAGAGAAGAGATAAAAGAAGAGATAGAAAAACTTGGAGGAAAAAATCTGTCAGCAGTGAGCAAAAATCTTGATTATCTTATCATTGGAGAGAAAGCTGGAAGTAAATTAAAAAAAGCTCAAGAGTTAGGGACTGTAAAAATTCTTACAGAGGAAGAATTTGTGGAGATATGTAAAAACAATAACAAAAATTAATATAAAAACAGGCACCTTTAATTGACTATCGAGAAGATTTATGGTAGCATATATCTTGATAAAGTGTCAGAATAATAATTTAAAGAGAGGAAAATTGTAGATGATAGGAGATTTGTTAAAAAAGATATTTGGTACTAAAAACGATAGAGAAATAAAGAGGATAAGGAAGATAGTAGATGTTATCAATCAGCTTGAGCCTGATTTTGAAAAACTTACTGATGAGCAGCTAAAAGCAAAAACTGCTTACTTCAAAGAAAGATTAGCTAAAGGTGAAACTTTAGATGATATTCTACCTGAAGCATTTGCAACAGTAAGAGAAACATCTAAGAGAGTTTTAGGACTTAGACATTACGATGTTCAGCTTATTGGTGGAATAGTACTTCATGAAGGAAAAATCACTGAAATGAAAACAGGAGAAGGAAAAACTCTTGTGGCAACATGTCCTGTATACTTAAATGCCCTTACTGGAAAAGGTGTACATATTATAACAGTAAATGATTATCTTGCTTCAAGAGACAGAGATATGATGGGAAGAGTTTATGACTTCCTTGGATTAAATTCTGGAGTAATATTAAATGGTATATCAACAGAGCAGAGAAAACAAGCTTATAACAGTGATATTACATATGGTACAAACTCAGAATTTGGATTTGACTACTTGAGAGACAACATGGTAGGAAGTATAGAAGAGAGAGTACAAAGAGAACTTAACTACTGTATAGTGGATGAGGTTGACTCTATCCTTATAGACGAAGCAAGAACACCACTTATTATATCTGGTGCTGCTACTGAATCTATCAAATGGTATAAAGTGTTCTATCAAATAGTTTCAATGTTAAGCAGAAGTTATGAAACTGAAGGAATCAAAGATGTAAAAGCTAAAAAAGAAATGGATATTCCACCTGAAAAATGGGGAGACTATGAAGTTGATGAGAAAGCTAAGAACATTGTTCTTACTGAAAAAGGTGTAACAAAAGTTGAAAAACTATTGAAAATAGACAATCTTTATTCTCCAGAAAATGTAGAACTTACTCATTATCTGAATCAGGCTTTAAAAGCTAAAGAACTTTTCAAAAGAGACAGAGATTATCTGGTAAACGGTGAAGGACAGGTAATAATAATAGATGAATTTACTGGAAGAGCTATGGAAGGAAGAAGATATTCAGATGGTCTTCATCAAGCTATAGAAGCAAAAGAAGGAGTGAACATAGCTGGAGAAAACCAAACTCTTGCATCAATCACACTTCAAAACTATTTCAGAATGTACGAGAAATTATCTGGAATGACTGGTACTGCTGAAACAGAAGCGGCAGAGTTTGTCCATACATATGGATTGGAAGTTGTAGTTATCCCTACAAATAAACCAGTAATGAGAAAAGATCATCCAGACTTGGTTTTCAAGACACATAAAGAGAAAATAGATGCAATAATAAATAGAATAGAAGAATTACATAGAAAAGGACAGCCAGTACTTGTGGGAACTATTTCAATAAAAAGTTCTGAAGATCTTTCCGAACTTCTTAAAGCAAGAAAGATACCTCATAATGTATTAAATGCTAAATTCCATGCTCAAGAGGCAGAAATAGTAGCACAGGCTGGAAGATTTGGAACTGTAACTATTGCTACTAACATGGCAGGTAGAGGTACTGATATCATGCTTGGAGGAAATCCTGAATTCCTTGCTGTAGAAGAAGTAGGAAGCAGAGATGCTGAAAATTATGCTGAAGTACTGGAAAAATACAGAGTACAATGTGAAGAAGAAAGAGAAAGAGTTATGGAGCAAGGAGGATTATTTATCCTTGGAACTGAAAGACATGAATCTAGAAGAATAGATAATCAATTAAGAGGAAGAGCAGGTAGACAGGGAGACCCTGGAGAATCAGAATTCTATCTATCTCTTGAAGATGATTTAATGAGACTGTTTGGTTCAGACAGAGTTAAAACTGTAATGGAAAAATTAGGACTTCCAGAAGGAGAGCCTATTACTCACTCAATGATCAATAAGGCAATAGCTAATGCACAAAATAAAATAGAATCTAGAAACTTTGGAATCAGAAAAAATCTTCTTGAGTTTGATGATGTTATGAACAAACAAAGAGGAGCTATCTATGCAAGCAGAAATGAAGCTATGGTAAAAGATGATCTTAAAGAAACAGTTTTACATATGCTTAAAGATACTATTCATTCACAAGTAACAGAGAGATTTGTTGGAGAATTTAAAGATGACTGGGATATTACAGGGCTTGCAGAGTTCTTAAATGAAAAATACGGATATGAAATAACAGATTTAACTGAATATAAATCTACAAGTATAGAAAATTATGCAGAAAAATTGTATAATGATATTGCAAAAGAATATGATGAAAAAGAAAATAGAATAGGTTCTGATCTAATGAGAAGACTTGAGAAATATATACTGTTTGAAGTAGTTGACTCAAGATGGAGAGAGCATTTGAAATCATTAGATGGATTGAGAGAAGGAATTTACCTGAGAGCATATGGACAAAGAGATCCAATAGTAGAATATAAACTTCTTTCTGGAGAACTTTATGAGCAAATGCTTGAAACAATAAAGGAACAAACAACTTCATTCCTGTTTAAAGTTATAATTAAGAGTCCAGAAGAGGAAGAATTAAAGCCAAAAGAAGAATCGCTGGATAAAGTAAATTATAATACTGAGGATGAAGAAGAGGATAATAATCAACCAAGAACTTCTGAAAAAATAGGAAGAAATGATCCTTGTCCTTGTGGAAGCGGAAAAAAACATAAAAACTGCTGTGGAAGAGTGTAATCAAAAATTAGGAGGAACTAAATGAAAAAGTTATTTTTAGGTTTATTGATTTCAATGTTTTTTATTTCTTGTAGCTCTATGGAAAAAGGAAGCTCTTTAGAACAAAAATACAACATAACAAAAGCTTCAGCTAAAGAATGGGATAAAACTATAATCAACGTTATTGAGGGAGAAGCACTTATTGAAGACTGGTATGGAGACGAAAATCCTATTATGTATTTGAGAAAAACTGGAAAAATGAGTGAAAAGGATTTCCAATTCTTATTGTCATTAGAGAAAAAAGATGTAACTGAGATAACTGATGATGAGTACGATCAATTTTTAGGTTTAGTAACAAAATATAATAAAAAAATGCCTAGAAAATTCTTCTTGGAAAATGAAAATATCAAAGATCCAAAAGGATTAGTTGATAGAATGGTAAGAGAATCATTTGTTAGAATGCAAAATCCATCTAATCACATTAAAGATGTAGTTGCTACTGAAGATGAGTGGAATAAAATAGTTGCATTTTCAAAACAAACAGATCTAAATGAAAAAGATACTAAGCAGTTAAGAAAACTTCTTAACAAATTCATCAAAAGAGATGAATTCTTCTCTACAGAAGTATGGTACAACAGAGAAGTTTCTGCTAGAATGATAAAAATAGCTAATATTAATGCAAAAGATAATAAAACTGCTATAGAAAAAAATAATATAAATGCTAAAGCATTATATATTGCTTACCCTGAATATTTCTCAAAATTGGATAAATGGGATAACTAATAAATAAAAGAATAATATAACAAAAAGGTGGGGCGTCTGTGGGAAAATAGACGCCTTTCTTTACTAAATATACAAGAGGTGAGAGTTTATGGAAGTGGATATGCATATACATACAATAGCTTCTGACGGAACTTTCACACCAGAGGAAGTTGTAAAAAGAGCAAAATCATTTGGTATGAAAACAATAGCTATAACAGATCATGATACAGTAGATGGACTGACAGAGGGTAAAAAAACTGCTGATGAAGTGGGAATAGAATTTATACAAGGAATAGAAATATCATGTAATGTTGATAATTTGGAAGTGCATATACTGGGATATTTTCTTAATCTCGAAGATGAGGAATTTCTTGCTGAACTGGAAGAATTAAAAAAGGCAAGGGAAAATAGAAATAAAAAAGTAGTGGAAAAATTAGAAAAATGTGGTATAGTGATGGATATGGAAAAGGTTAAAAATATGGCACCTGGAAATATTATCAGCAGAGTCCATATAGCAAACTATCTAGTAGAGATAGGGGCAGCTGCTTCTAAAAATGATGCTTTTGAAAAGTATCTTGGAAAAAATGGAGCAGCATATATTCCAAAAGAAAACTTTCCACCAGAGAGAGCAGTAAGAATGCTTCATTCAAATGGAGCTTTTATATCTATGGCTCATCCAAAGCTGATTACACAAAATGATGGGCTTTTAGAAAATATGATATCAGAACTTAAAAAACTGGGGCTTGGAGGACTGGAAGCAATTTATGGTACTTTCACTCCAGCAGAAAAAAGAAAATATAAGAAAATGGCAAAAAGACATTCTCTCTTAGTAACAGGAGGATCAGATTTCCACGGAGCTAACAGAGAAGGTGTAGATATAGGAGACACTGGATTGGAATATTCACAATTCAGATTGATAAAAGAAAGAAACAGCAGATAATTTTTTGAATATATGGGAGGAACTTATGATTATAGTAACTGGAGCAGCTGGAATGATTGGAAGTGCATTTGTCTGGAAGCTGAATGAAATGGGAATCAATGACATTATAGTAGTTGATAAATTCAGAACAGAAGAGAAATGGCTTAATTTAAGAAAAAGAGATTATGCTGATTGGGTGGATAGAGATGATCTTTTTGAATGGCTTTCAAATCCTGCAAATGCTGAAAAAATAACAGGAGTAGTACATATGGGGGCTTGCTCTGCAACAACAGAGAAAGATGGAGACTACCTTATGTCAAACAATTATGGATACAGCAAAAAATTGTGGGAATTTTGTGCTGCAAGACAGATAAATTATGTCTATGCTTCATCAGCAGCAACTTATGGAGCTGGAGAACTTGGATATAATGATGATGTAACACCTGAAGAGTTAAAAAAACTTATGCCTTTAAATAAATATGGATATTCTAAGAAAATATTTGATGACTGGGCATTTAAACAAAAAATAGCTCCAAAACAATGGGCAGGAACTAAATTTTTTAATGTATATGGACCACAGGAATATCACAAAGGAAGAATGGCTTCAATGGTATTCCATACATTCAACCAGTACAAAGAAAATGGTGGAGTAAAACTTTTTAAATCGCATAAAGAGGGATATAAAGATGGGGAACAGCTAAGAGATTTCGTTTATTTGAAAGATGTAGTAGATGTTCTGTATTTCTTATTGACAGAAAAAATAGAATCTGGAGTATATAATATAGGAACAGGAGAAGCTAGAAGTTTCTTGGATTTATCTATGGCTACAATGAGAGCAGCATCTAATAATCCTGAACTTGCTCAGGAAGAAGTAATTGAGTTTGTACCTATGCCAGAGGATTTGAGAGGAAGATATCAATATTTCACTCAGGCAACTATGGAAAAATTAAGAAGAGCAGGATATACAAAAAAATTCCATTCATTAGAAGATGGAGTAAAGGATTATGTACAGAACTATATGGCTAAAGAAGATCCATACTTATAGGAGGAAAAAATTAGATGAATCCATTTTTGATTGTCATAATTCTAGGAATAGTAGAAGGGATGACAGAGTTTCTTCCTGTAAGCAGTACAGGGCATATGATATTAGTGGAAAAATTTATAAACAGCAGTTTTTTCTCTAAAAATTTTATGGATAGTTTTTTAATAATAGTTCAGCTTGGGGCAATACTTGCAGTGGTAATATATTTTTGGAAGGATATAAATCCTTTTGTAAGAGAGAAAGAAGTATTTATACAGAGATTCAGACTTTGGGCAAAGGTAGTGGTTGGAGTATTTCCAGCTGCTGTAATTGGACTTCTTTTAGATGACTATATTTCTGAATATTTTATGGGAAATGTAGTGGTAGTAGCTATGACACTAATATTTTATGGAATAATACTTATAGTTGTAGAGAAATGCTATACAGGGACAGCTCATATAGATTCCTTTCAAAAATTGGGATACAAAACAGCATTTACAGTTGGACTTTTCCAATGTCTTGCTATGATTCCCGGAACTTCAAGATCAGGAGCAACTATCATAGGAAGTTTGCTTTTAGGGCTTTCAAGAGGAGTAGCAACAGAATTTTCATTTTTTTTAGCAATACCAACTATGTTTGGAGCTACATTGCTAAAGCTTATGAAAAATGGGCTTAAATTTTCTCCTATTGAATGGCAGTTATTAGGAGTGGGTTCTGTAGTTTCTTTTGTTGTGGCATATCTTGTTATCAGATGGTTTATGCAGTACATCAAAAAAAGAGATTTTGTTTCTTTTGGAATATATAGAATAGTATTAGGAATAGTAGTATTGTTCTTTATATTTATGTGAGAGTGATCTGATGAAAAAATTGATTTCTATACTGTCTGCTGTTTTTATAGCAGCAGCTTTGATTAACTTTATAGGAGTATCATATTTTAAACAGGCAAATATATCATCATTTAAAAACTATTCTACATTTTATGAGAAGAATATGGAAAAGTTTGATACTCTTCTGAATGATGAAAAGATATCAGAAGAAACAAAAAATGAAATAAAAGAATTAACAGGAATGTATAAAGCTTTTAAATCTAATGGAATGAAAAATTCCAAAGAGATGATAGAGTTTCATATAGGAAGTATAAGAAAAGGAACTCCTACTATTGGAACATATTATCAGCTTTATAAATTCGGCAGACATCTTGATGAACAGGTGAAAGCTGGAGAAAATATACTTAAAAATATAAAATAATAAATATTGGGGAAGCTAAAAACATTTCATTTGTTTTGTAGTTTCCCTTTTTATTTATATATAATATTTATTGTATTTGTAATATGTATATAAAGATGATAAAATTTAGATATAATTTTAAAAAATAGACTGAGATAATTTTTATTGTATTTTGAATTGAAATAGGGGGTAGTTATGTATAAAAAAACTTTAATGATATTATTTGCTCTTCTTTTAACTAGTGCTGTTTATTCAGCTCCGGGAGAAGATAACGGGTTGGAAAGAGAAAGATTACAGTATGGAAAGGAATATATTGTAACTGGAAAGATAAATGATGTATCTGGAGTGGGAGAAGTAACAGTGAAGCCAGATATAATAATTACAAATTTTGAACTTATGACAGAGGCTGATACATTGGAGAAAGCTTCAGAAGAAAATGCAAAGTCTATGAATGATCTGAAAAAATATCTTCTTTCAATAGGAGTAAAAGAAAATGATATTGAAACTTCAAGATATGCTAAAGGAGAAAAGGTAGAAGAAAAATTAAAAGATGAAAAATCAAATATATATAAAACAACATTTCAGGTAATTATTACTATGGAAAATGATAAATTCTATCCAGCAACAGATATACTGAGCAAAGAAAATATTATAGAGCTTAAAAATATAAACAGCGACTATAAGAAAAACTTCTATTTTGTGATAGAATCATTTGATAAAAATAGAGAAACATCGAGAAAACTTGCAAAAGAAAAGTATGACAGAATAGAATCATCATTGAAAAAATTAGGAGTTCAGGATGTGTCTATATTCAACTACAATGTAGAGGAAACAAAGGAAACTGAGAAGAAAAAAACTTATACAATAACTCATGCTTTTAAAGTAAAAATGAGTTCATCAGTAGATATGGGAAAATTACTGAAAAAATGTGAAGCTCTTAGAATAAAAAATCCGGGAAGTATGACTTATGATATTTCTGAAGAATTAAGGGATAAAGCTACAATGGAAGCTTATGAAAAAGCTATGAATAATTTGTATGAAAAAGCAAAGGTTATAATAAAGAACAGAGGTTATGAACTTGGAGATGTAACTGTCTGGGACAGAACTCAAAGTGGAAGAGATTATCTTCCTGTTCCAGCTCCAGCTGTTATGATGAATCAAAACAGAGTTAATGCTAAATATTTTGTAAGTCAAGCAGATTCAGACTCTACAGATATACCATTTTCAACTGCTCAGGAAATGAAGATAACAGCGAGAGTGTCAGCAAGTTTTGATATCATAAATAAAGTTAAATAAAATAAGATTTGAGATTGACTTATAACTACTAGAAATATAATTTTAGAATTTTTTCAGATTTCTAAAATTTATTTTAGTTTTTTAGTCAATCTCTTTCTTTTTTTTAAGCTTGCTAAGTTTCAAAAAATGCTTTAATATATAGATATAAATTATATAATGGAGGGAAAAATATGAGTTTAAATAGAAAAGATATAAAACTTTTAGAAAAAATAAATAATAATATTTTCCCTATAAGTTCTCTGGCAGAAAAATATAATGTCAGTGAACGAAATATAAGATACAGTGTAGAAAATATAAATTTTTATCTTAAAAAAATGAAGCTTCCAGAAGTAATGATAAAAAAAGGAAATCTTGAATTTTCTATAACTGATATTGAACTTGAAAAATTTGTAGAGGCTTTAGATATGAGTATGTATGTTTTTTCTCAGGAAGAAAGAGAAGAATATATTCTTATAAATTATCTGTTTAGAGATAATGTAAAAATATCAGAGATGGAAGCAGACTTAAAAGTCAGCAGAACCACTATAAAAAAGGATATCAAAGATTTAGAAAATTATCTTGCTGAATTTGAACTTTATTTCCATAGAGATGAAAATAAAATGGATATAGCAGGAAAAGAAAAAAAGTTAAGACATTTAAAATTATTAAAAATGTTGGATCATATTGAAATAAAAAATAGAGAGATAACTTTTATAAAGAAAAAATATCTCAGTGAGAAAGAGGAGCAAAAAGTAATAGCTGAGTATGTAAAAGGATATGATGTAAAAAAAATAGCTGATGTAATTGATGAGATAGAGGAAAAACTTGAAGCTCACTTTACCAACGAATTTAAAAATATAATAGCAATATATTTTATAGCTACATTTGAAAGAATAAAAAACGGGCATATAATTACACAAAAAAATAACAGTGATTTTTTAAGAAAACTTGAAGAGTATAAGAAAATAAAAGAGGTTCTTGAAAAAGTTATAGACAAAAATCAAGAATATGAAATGCTCCATCTCACAGAATATTTTTTGAGTGGATTTTATAATGATACTTTTTCTGAGAATATTCTCATATTGGAAAGATTCATTTCTAAAGTTTTGGAAAATCTGGATATGGAAATGAAAACAAATCTTCTTAAAGAAAGAGAATTAATAGATAAACTTTTGAAGTATCTTCTTCCAGCTATTTATAGAATAAAGAATAATTTTTATTTAAATAAATCTCTTGATTTTAATGAAATAAATATAGAAATTTTTAATAAGGTAAAAGAGATTGCAGAGAAAAACCAGCATCATCTCAAAGAACCATTGAGAGATGAAGAGATATTCTATGTTTCAAAATATATAGAGGAATATTTAGAGCAGAAAAAAAATAAAAAAATATCTTTAAAAGAGCTTTTAAAATTGGTACAGCAAAATGCAAGGGATGTAGATGATGACCTTTTAGCTGAGGATATAAAAGAAAAATTTGGTATGTTTATAGATGATGACAGAGAAGAAGAGACAGACTATGGATTGATAAGACTTTTAGGAAGAAATCGTATATATGTTTCCCATGAGAGAATAACTTTCAGTGAAGCTTTAGAAACTGGTCTGAATATTTTATTGAAAGAAAAATGTATAAAAGAGAAGAGTATATATAATCTAAAAGATATGGTAGAAAAATTTGGAAGATATCTCTTCATAGATAAAAGAATATTATTCTGTTATGACAAGGAAAAAGAAAATTGTTTGAAGCCGGGAATAACTCTTATAATTTCAAAACAAGGAATAAAAGTAGATGAAAAAGAAGATGCAGATATCTTATTTCTTCTTGCTGCCAGAAACAAAATAGAACATTTGAAAGTTATATCTGAATTAATAAAATTGATAGAGAAGAAAAAACTTCTCAATGAAATAATTGGATTGGAAAAATCTGATGATATAAGAAATAAAATAAAAATTCTTTTAAAAAATGAAAAATAGAATATATTAGTATTCAATAGTATAACTTCAATTTACATCTTTAAAACAAAATTGTTTAATGGACTTTTTATAAATTATTTGTTATAATTATAAAATCTATAAGAGTAAATAATTGTAGAATGCTATTAAAGGGGGAACAAATATTTTGAAAAGAAATAAGCTTTTGAAGACTAATATATTGGTTAGTATTATTTTAATAGTTGGATTTTCACTGACAGCAATGCTTAGCTATCAAGCTAATTATAAAGCATCTTTAGATAATATAGAACAGGTATCTTCTCTTACAGCAGAAGGAATTTATTATCAATTGACATCTATGTTTGCAAAGCCTGTAAATGTTTCTCTGACTATGGCACATGACAGTTTGTTAGTAAATCATTTATCAGAAGAGGAAAAGTATTTTGGCAATGAAAAATATATTCAGACTACTCAAAAATATCTGAAAATATATCAAGAGAGATATGGTTTTGATTCTGTATTTTTAGCTTCTGCTATTACGAAAAATTATTATAATTTTAGAGGATTAGATCGTGTTTTAAATAAAGATAATCCTGAAAATATATGGTTTTTCAGTCTTTTAGAAAGTAATCAGGATTATTCTTTGAATATAGACAATGATGAAGTAAAAGGTGCAGATAATGCAATTACGGTTTTTGTAAACTGCAAAGTAAAAGATCATTCTGGAAATGTTCTAGGAATAATTGGAGTAGGAATGCGAATAGAGCATTTGAAAGAGTTGCTGTTAAGCTATGAAAAGAAATTTAAGTTGGAAACTTATTTAATTGATAAAAAAGGAATTATAGAGATATCAACTACTTATACAGGATATGAAGAGAAAAACTGGTTTGAGATTTATGGACAAAACAGTATAAAGAAAGATATACTAGCGTGGAAGGAGGATTTTGCAAATTTGGAAATGTGGACAGAATCTAGTGAAAGTCCCATTGATAAAAATTATATAGTAACTCGTTATATTCCAGAATTATCATGGCACCTTATTGTTAAACAAAATACTGGACGATTGATTTCTGAAATGAGACACAATCTTTTTCAGGTATGTCTTATAATTACATTTATTATTCTGATTGTACTTGTTGTAATTACTGCTGTAATCAGAAATTTTAATAAACAAATTACAAAATTAGTAGAAGAAAGAGAAGCTGTTTTCAGAAGATCAACAGAGCAGCTTTATGATAACATAAATGAACTGAATATTACTGAAAATACGTATATTGGAGAAAATACTGTAAAATATTTTGAATCTATTGGAGCTAAGGGACTTCCTTATGATCAAGGATTATTTGTAATAGCAGAAAGGCAGATAAAAGAAGAATACAGAGAGGGATATGTATCTATTTTTTCTCCTAAAAACGTGATCAGGGAATATGAGAAAGGAAACAGACATCTACGTTACGAGTTTATGACACTTCAAGATGAGGAAAACTATATTTGGATGAGAGTAGATGCATACATTTTTTATTCTCCAGAAGATAATTCTATTCATATGTTCACATATAGAAAAAATATTAATGAGGAAAAGAAAAAAGAAGAAAAAGCTGAAATTGATGAAATGACAGGATTTTATAATAAAAAGGCTACAGAGCGACTGATAAGTAAAAAACTTCTGAAATCACCAACTCAAAAATATGCTTTATTTATTTTTGATATTGATAATTTTAAACAGGCAAATGATAACTACGGACACTTGTTTGGAGATTCATGCATCAAAGAATTTACTAGAGTTATTAAAGAGAGTCTTGGGGAAGAAAGCACTATAATGGGGCGTGTTGGAGGAGATGAATTTGTAGTGTTTACTCCTATTATAAATACAGAGTGGGTTGATAGAAAAGCTAAAGAGGTATCTAAAGCATTAAATATTAAATATGAGAATAATTCATCTTCTTGGGATATGTCAGCAAGTATTGGAATTGCTGTTACTCCAGAAGCTGGAAAAGAGTTTAAGGATATTTATAGGAATGCAGATACAGCACTATATCAAACAAAGGAAAAAGGGAAAAATGGATATACAATTTACAGAAAGGCACATCTTAATTTAAAAAAGAGATAATATAGTAAAAGACAGTTGAGATAGGTTGAAAAACTTATAATAGCTGTTTTTTTTATTTCTTTAATATATGATTTTGCAGTAAAACTTTTTTTCAAAAAAATATGAAAAAGTATGTATATTAACTTTAGGAGTTTATTGAGATATAATAGCTATAAAATAAAAGACTTTGGAGGAAAAGATGAATAAAAAAGTTAGTTTTTGGGAATTTTTTCAAGGATTAGGAAAAACATTTATGCTGCCAGTATCACTATTAGCAGCTTGTGGTATCATGTTAGGGATAGGAAGTTCATTTGCAAGTTCAGTAACAGCTGAAATACTTCCATTTTTAAAGAATCCTATTCTAAAAATATTCTTTGAATTTATGGCAACAATAGGTTCATTTGCATTTTCAAATTTACCAGTTATGTTTGCAATGGCTATACCATTAGGACTTGCTAGACAAGATAAAGGGGTAGCAGCATTTTCTGGATATGTGGGATTTGCTATGTCGAACTTATCAGTTAACTTCTTCTTAAAAGCAACTGGAACTTTAGCTACACCTGAAAATATGAAAGCAGCAGGGCAGTCTATGGTTCTTGGTATTCAAAGTATTGATGTTGGAGTTCTTGGTGGAGTTTTAATTGGTATAATCGTTTATAAAATTCATGACAGATACTGCGAAATCAAACTTCCTGATGCACTTGCATTCTTTGGTGGAGCAAGATTTGTACCTATTGCTACAGCAGTAATAGTTGGAGTTATCAGTTTATTAATTCCATTCATCTGGCCTTTCTTTAATAATATGATTATGGGTGTAGGAAAAATGATAGGAAAAGCTGGAGCTTTCGGACCATTCCTTTTTGGAGCTGGAGAAGGGCTGTTAAGACCATTTGGATTACATCATATATTAGTTGCTATGATAAGATTTACACCAGCTGGTGGAGAGGCAGTAGTAAACGGAGAAGTTGTTTCAGGAGCTCTTACAATATTCTACAAACAGTTTGCTGATGGAATACTTGATCCTAATGTAACAAAATTCCTTTCTCAAGGAAAAATGCCTTCATATATGTTTGGACTTCCAGCAATAGCTTTAGCAATATATAATACTGCAAGACCTGAAAACAGAAAAAAAATAAAAGGACTTCTTGCTTCTGGACTTGTAGCTTGTGTAATTGGTGGAATAACAGAGCCGTTAGAATTTATATTCCTTTTCTTATCACCAGTTTTATATGTTTTCCACTGCATCATGGTTGGACTTGGATTTATGATGATGGGAATATTAAAGGTAGCAATTGGAAATACTGATGGAAACCTTATAGACTTTATAGTATTTGGAGTATTACAAGGAACAAGAACAAAATGGTATTTAGTTCTTTTAGTAGGTGCTGTATGGTTTGTAGTTTATTATACAGTATTCAAATATGCAATATTGAAATTTAATTTAAAAACTCCAGGAAGAGAAGCTATAACTGAAGGAGATAATGTAAAATTAGGTGGATATGATGAAGAGAGAATGTTAAAAGCTCTAGGTGGAAAAGATAACATTGTTTCTCTTGATAACTGTATCACAAGACTTAGAATGGTTGTAAAAGATATGTCAGTTGTAGATTCAGATGAAATAAAAGCAACTGGGGCAATAGCAGTAGTAAAATTAGATGATACAAATCTTCAGGTAGTAATAGGACCTCAAGTACATATTGTAAAAAATAAATTAGAAAAATTAATGAAAAAATAATCAGAATGGTGAGAATAATGAGATTTGATGAAGTAAAGGATAGAAGAGGGACTTACTGTACTCAATGGGATTATGTAAAAGACAGATTCGGAAAGGATGATCTTCTTCCTTTCACTATATCAGATATGGATCTGGAATCTCCAGAAGAGATAGTAGATGCTCTTATAAAAAGAATAAATCACAGAATATTTGGATACAGCAGATGGAATCATGATGATTTTAAAAATTCCATTGAGGGATGGTATAACAGAAGATTTGATTTTCAGATAGATAAAGAGTGGATAGTATACAGCCCGAGCGTAATCTATGCAGTATCAAAATTTATTGAAATGAAGTCTAAAAAAGGTGATGGAGTGTTGATAAATACTCCGGGATATGACGGATTTTTTAAAGTGATAGGAGATAATGAGAGAAAACTTCTCACTTCACCATTGAAAAAAGTTGAAAATGGATATGAAATAGATTTTGATGATTTTGAATCTAAATGCAAAGAAGCAAAAATATTTCTTTTATGCAGTCCTCATAACCCTACTGGTAAAGTCTGGACTGAAAAAGAACTAAAAAAAATGATAGAGATATGTAAAAAGTACAATGTTTTTATAATTTCAGATGAGATACATATGGATATAATTTATAGAGGGAAACATAAACCTATTTTATCACAGGCAGGAGATTATATAGATAATATAGTTTTATGTACATCAGCTTCAAAAACTTTTAATATACCAGCATTGTGCGGATCATATCTGTTTATAACAAATCAAAGTGACAGAGATGAATTTTTAAGAATATTAAAAAATAGAGATGCTCTTTCATCACCTTCAATACTTGCAGTAATAGCTACAATAGTAGCATATGACAAGTGTGGATACTGGGTAGATGAGCTGGTAAAATATACAGAAAATAATATAAAATATGTAAAAGAGTATCTGGAAAAAAATATTCCATTATTAAAATGTGAAATTCCACAAGGTTCATATTTTGCATGGATAGATTTTTCAGAATTAGGGATTTCAAATGAAGAGTTTCAAAAGTATCTTATTGATATTGGGGGAGTAGCAATAATGCCGGGACTGACTTACGGAGAAGATGGAAGATACTTCTTGAGACTTAATGTTGGATGCTCTATTAAAAAAGTAGAAGATGGGGTACAGAGAATAGAAAAGGCAGTAAATCACATACTGAGTATAAAAAAATAATCTTTTTGTATATTGAAAAAAGGGTTTAAGCCCTTTTTTCTTTTACATAAATATAAAATAAAAAACGGATGACTTCTAAATTATGTTTATATTAGAAGACATCCATTTTTATTGTTAGTTATTTATCTCCCGGATAAAATTTTGGATTTGAGAAATAATCTTTAGTCTGCTCAACAACTTTAGGGAATAAAACAACCAATGCTATCATGTTAGGAATAACAACTAATCCCATAGCCAAGTCTTGAATAGTCCAAACAAGGCTGATTTTAGTGATTGATCCAATAATGCATAGGAAAGGGAACACATATCTGCATTTAGCAGTTACTTCAGGACCAAAAGCATAAGTAAAACTTTTAGCAGCATTGAACCATTGTCCCATTAAAGTAGTGAAACAGAAAATCAATAAAGATAATGTTGCAGCATGCTTCAATGGTGACCATACAGTACCAAATGCTTCAATAGCCATAACAGAACCTGGAGTATCTGTTTTGTAAAGTCCAGTAACTCCAACAATAAGAGCTGTGATAGTACAAACTATGATAGTGTCTAGGAAAACTTCTGTAACACCAGCAATTCCCTCTCTGCAAGGATGTTCAACTATTGCAGAACCATGGGCAAAAGGTGCAGTTCCTTCTCCAGCCTCATTAGAATACATACCACGAGTGATACCATATTGAAGAGCTCTTGCCATAACATATCCACCAGTACCTCCAGCAGCAGCTTTTAAAGAAAATGCTTCTCTGAAAATAGTAGCAAATATAGCAGGAACCTGATGTGCATTTAATAAAATAACTAAAATTCCAGCACATATATAGAAAATCGACATTATTGGAACAAGAGCAGTAGCTATATTAGCAACTCTTTTTAGTCCTCCAAGAGTAATAGCCATTAGGAGGCAGATCAAAATTATTCCAGTAATATAAGTAGGAATATTGTAGTTAGAATTTAAAATTCCAGCAATAGTATTAGACTGAACAAGGTTTGCTCCCATCATTTTTGTACACATAAGTACAGCAATAACTACTCCAAGCCAAGGCATTTTCAGTCCATCTCTGATATAATACATAGGTCCACTCAAGATATTTCCTTCTGAGTCTTTTCCACGATACAGCTGAGAAAGAACGATTTCTCCATATTTCAAAGCCATTCCGAAAAATGCAGCTACCCACATCCAGAATACAGCACCCATACCACCAGCAGTGATAGCAGTAGCTATACCAACAACATTTCCTCCACCTACATTTCCAGCAAGAGTTACCATCATTGCTTTGAAAGAAGGGATAGATCCTTCACCTTTTTCCTCATTTCTAGATTTAAAAGATTCAATAAGTGTTTTCTTCATGATAAACCCAAAGTATCTTACTTGGATAAAACCATTTGTAAAAGTATAAAGTATTCCAAGTCCCAATAAAATAAAAACAAGCCATTTTCCCCATATTATTCCATTGATTCTCTCCAATAGAAATTCAAATTGGTCCATATTAACTCCTCCCAGTGTTTTTATATAAAAATTTATTTATATTCTTTAATTATTTTTCCTGCCAGATCAGGAAAATTTCCAATGATAATATCTATTCCTTTTTCAATAAGATAACACATATCTTTTTCTTTATTTACAGTATATGTATTTATTTCTATTCCATATTTTTTGATTTCCTCTATAACTTCAGGAACTAAATTATAGTGAACAGGATGGTAGCATTGAATACCTAGCTCATGAGTATATTTACCAGCATCTACAAACCAAGTTTCAGATAAAAGTCCATATTTTAAATCAGGAGCTATTTTTTTCATACGAAGGATACTGTAATGATTGAAGCTTGATATTATAACTTTTTTCTCCAATTTATATTCCTGTATAAGTTTCCATACTTTTTCTTCAATACCAATGTATTCAAGAATTCCTGTTTTAAGTTCAATGTTAGTTACAATATTTTTATCTTTTACAAGTTCTAAATATTCTCTCAGTGTAGGAATCTTATTAAATCCCATTTGACCACGATAGATAAATGAAGCATCAAATCTGCATAACTCTTCATAAGTATAATCTGCTGCTAATCCTTTTCCATCTGTAGTACGATCTATTGTTTCATCATGGATAATAATTACCTCTCCATCTTTAGTGAGCTGAACATCAAGTTCTATTCCATCAGCACCAGCTTCTATAGCTTTTTCAAAAGCAAGCATGGTATTTTCAGGGTATTTTCCACTAAATCCTCTATGAGCAAAATTCTTTGTCATTTTATCTTCCTCCAATTCTTAAAAATCACCTTTTAGATAATAATATATTTTTCAAATTTTTACCAGTTTTTTTACAATATTTTTACAAAAAAAATAAACTAAAATAAGTCCATGGCTTTCCATAGATTTATCTTAGCTTTCACTTTTCTCCGCTAACATATTAAATTAATACTTAATGATTGAAATTATACCAAAAAGAATCAAATTTGTCAAAAATAAAAATAAAATTTATAGAGCAAATTGAAACAAAAATAAAGTTTTAAAATTTATTTTTCTTAATTAAAGTTTATATAAAAATAAAAAAATAAGAGGATAATAACAACATATTTCAAATAATTAATATAGAATAGTGAAAAAATAAAATTTAATTTTTTCTGAAGGTTAATATAGGGGTATATGGTTAAAATTCATTAAAACATATTGACTTTTATATAAAATTGAGTTACTATGAAATAGGGGTATACCCTATAATGAAAAATCAGGAGGGATAATTTATGAAAAAAGTAATAAAAATAGATGGAATGGGTTGTCAGAAATGTGTGGCACATGTAAAGGAAGCTTTAGAGGGATTAGATGGAGTAGAATTGTTAGATGTAAAAATTGGAGAAGCATCTGTTGATATCCCAGAGGGATATGATTTTAAAAAAATAGTTGAAGCGCTGGATGATGCGGGATATGAGGTTGAGGAATAATGAAAAAGAGTTATCAGCTTGGCGGCGTGAGCTGCCAAGTTTGTGTCAATAAGATAGAAAAGAAACTATCAAAATTAGACGGAATGAAAGAAGCCGTAGTAAATCTTTCTACAGAAAAACTTTCAGTGGATTATGATGAATCTCTATTGAAAGATGAGACAATAACGGAAGTTGTAAAAAAATTAGGATATGAAATAGAAGAAGAATCAGACTTGAAAGATGTGGAGCTGGATATAGACGGAATAAGCTGTCAGGTCTGTGTTAATAAAATAGAAAAAAAAGTTTCAAAGCTTAATGGAGTAAAATCAGTAATAGTAAACTTAGCAAACAGCAGAGGAAAAATTGTTTATGATTCAGATGTTATTAAACTTTCAGAAATCCTTGAAGTAATGAAAAAAATGGGATATACTGGAACAAAGCATGAGGAATCTTCTGAAAACCTAAAGGACAAAGAAAAGGAAGAACATCTAAAAAGGGAGTTTTTAGAATTTAAAATAGCAATTGTTTTTTCTGCTGTTGTTTTTTACATAGCAATGGGAACAATGGTAGGACTTCCAGTTCCTTCTATTATTTCACCTGATATCAATCCACTGAATTTTGCAATTATACAGTTTATACTTGCTCTGCCAGTGGTATATATAGGAAGAAGATTCTATACTGTAGGAATTAAACAATTATTTATGAGAAGTCCAAGTATGGATTCTTTGATAGCTACAGGAACAGGATCAGCTTTGCTTTATAGTATTTATGGAACTTTTAAGATAGCAGAAGGGAATTATCATTATGTACATTCTCTATACTATGAATCAGCAGTAGTTATTCTTGCTCTTATACTTTTAGGGAAATATCTGGAAGGTGTAAGTAAAGGAAAAACTTCAGAGGCTATAAAAAAACTTATGAGTTTAAAAAGCAAAAAAGTCAACCTTGTAAGAAATGGCGAGATAGTACAGGTAGATATAGAAGAAGTTGAAAAAGGCGAGGTTCTTTTAGTAAAACCTGGAGAAAGTATCCCAGTAGATGGAAAAGTAATAGATGGAAACAGTACAGTAGATGAGTCTATGCTTACTGGAGAGAGTATTCCGATAGATAAAGCAGCAGGAGATATAGTCTATGGTGCAAGTATCAACAAAAATGGGAGTCTTAAAATAGAGGCAACAGCAGTTGGTAAAGATACTGTGATATCTAAAATAATAAAACTGGTAGAAAATGCTCAAGGTTCAAAAGCTCCTATTGCTAAAATAGCAGATAAGGTATCAGCTTATTTTGTTCCAATAGTAATGATTATAGCAACAGCAGCAGGAATTATCTGGTATTATCTAGGAAGTCGTGGTATTGTAGAAATAAATAATACTCCTTCTATCTTTGCACTTACTATTTTTATTTCTGTAATGGTAATTGCATGCCCATGTTCATTAGGACTTGCTACTCCTACAGCTATAATGGTAGGAACAGGAAGAGGAGCAGAATTGGGAATATTGATAAAATCTGGAGAAGCTCTGGAAAAAGCTCACAAAGTAAATACTGTAGTTTTTGACAAAACAGGAACATTGACAGAAGGAAAACCAAAAGTTACAGATATTTTGACTATGGAAGGGTATAAAGAAAATGATACTTTACAAATAGCTGGAGCTCTTGAATTACACTCAGAGCACCCATTAGGAGAGGCTATTGTAGAAGAGGCAAAAAATAGAGGACTTATATTTCCACAAGTAAATGATTTTATTTCTATAACTGGACAGGGAGTATATGGTAAAATAGAAGAAAGTGAAGTTTTGATAGGAAATGTCAAACTGATGAAAGCTAAAAATATAGAAATAACTATGAAAAAAGAATTGGATGAACTGGCATCACAAGGAAAAACTCCAATGTATATGGCTATAGATGGAAAATTCTTAGGTATAATAGCAGTTGCTGATGTAATGAAAGAAGAAGCTGTGGACACTATCAAAGAATTGAAAGAAAGAGGATATAAAATTGGGATGATTACTGGAGATAATAAGATAACAGCTGAAGCAATAGGAAAACAAGTTGGAATAGATATGATATTTGCTGAAGTAACACCAGAAGATAAATATTTGAAAGTAAAAGAATTACAGGAAGAAGGGTATAATGTAGCTATGGTAGGAGATGGAATAAATGACTCTCCAGCTTTGGTACAAGCTGATGTAGGAATAGCTATAGGAGGCGGAACTGATATTGCTATGGAAAGTGCAGATATTGTATTGATGAAGAGAAATCTAAAAGATGTACTTACAGCAATGGATTTAAGCAATGCTACTATAAGAAATATAAAGCAAAATTTATTCTGGGCTTTCATTTACAATACTTTAGGAATACCAATAGCTGCTGGAGTGCTTTATCCTTTCACAGGACATCTTTTGAATCCTATGATAGCAGGAGGAGCAATGGCTATGAGTTCTGTTTCAGTAGTAACTAATGCATTGAGGCTTAAAAACTTTAAAAAGCAGTAACAAGGGGGATCAAAGATGGAGAAGCTAAAGAGAACCTGCATATCTGACGAATGTATGAGCAAAGAATGTCCAGCATTCAAAAGGAAATTAGAAGCGAGGATAAACAGGATAGAGGGACAAATAAGAGGAATAGGAAAAATGCTTGGTAATAAAGTCGGATGTGATGATGTTCTTAATCAGATATCATCTGTAAAATCTGCCTTAAATGGAGTGTCAAAATTAATACTTGAATCTCACATAAGAAATTGTGTAGTCAATGATATAAAAGCAGGAGCTGAAGATGAAATAATCTCTGAACTTGTACAGACACTAAATAAAATGATTGATAAAACAAGTAAAAAAATAAAGGAAGATCTGCCTGAAATGATAAAAAAGATAGAAATACAGGTAGGAAAGATAAAAGAGCTTGTAGAGGAAGAACATTGCAACGAAGTATTAAATGAGATATCTCTAGTAAAAGGAGAACTTGATGGAGTGTCAAAATTAGTACTTGAATCACATATAAAAAATTGTATAGTAAGGGATATAAAATCAGGAAATGAAGACAGAGTCATCACAGAACTTTTATACACTTTGAATAAAATGATTAAGTAAGGAAAAGATTTTTGATTGGGGGGCTTTATGAAAAAGATACTCGTAGTAGATGATGAATGGAAAATAAGAAAGCTCATAAAGGATTACCTTGTGAGAGAAGGATATAGTGTAGATGAAGCTGGAGACGGAGAAGAGGGACTTGAACTCTTTTTCCAGACTACATATGATATTGTTATTCTGGATATAATGATGCCGAAAATAGATGGTTGGAGTGTATGCAGAAAAATAAGAGAAGAATCTCAGGTTCCTATTATCATGCTTACAGCTAGAGCTGATGAAAGTGATCAGTTATTTGGATTTGAACTTGAAACTGATGAATATATGATAAAGCCTTTCAATCCTAAATTGTTAGTAGCAAAAGTAAAAGCCTTGCTGAGAAGAGATGGGAAAATAGTAGATAAAACATATTTAGAATTTGGAGATCTTGTTATTGATACTTCTAAGAGAGAAGTAAAATTAGGGGATGTAGTACTGGAGCTAACTCCTAAAGAATATGATCTTTTATATTTCTTTATAGAGAACAAAGGACTGGCTTTGTCCAGAGAAAAGATTTTGAACTCAGTATGGGGATGGGATTACTTTGGTGATTCAAGAACTGTAGATACACATATAAAAAGATTGAGAAAGAAAATAGGAGATAATTTTATTCAGACAGTAAGAGGATTTGGATATAAATTCGAGGGAGACAAATGAAGATAAGATGGAAGATATTTTTCCTGATGTTCAGTGTAGTAGTTATGATAATTCTAGGATTATTAGTAACAAACAGTATATATCTGGAAAAATTCTATATAAAAAACAAGAAAGAAAAACTTGTAGAACTGGGAAAAATACTTGTCGATCCTAAATATGTCATAGATTTTCAAAATCTTGAAATGCATTCAAATGTTGCCATACTTATAAAAAAAAATCAAGAACTTTACAGACTGGAGACAGAATCAATACTTTCCAAAGGTGAAATAGACAGCATAGCAGAAAAACTTAAAGGTAACGAATATGTTTTTGAAGAAATAACTCTTCTTGATTATAGAGGAAAAGTCCTAATACTTTTTATGCCTTACAGAAGTGACAGGTATATTGAGATAATAACGCCTCTAAGCTTTATTCAGGAAGGACTGGAGATATCTACAAGATATCACCTTTTAATAATTGTACTGGCACTGATAATAGGGTCATCCATGTCCTTTATATTTTCTAAAAAAATGACTGATCCTATACTGGAAATAAAAGAGATAACTCAGAAAATATCAGAACTTGATTTCAACAGGAAGTTTGAAAAAGACAGCAAGGATGAAATTGGAGAACTAGGTTATTCTATTAACCGAATGGGAGAAACACTGGAAAAAAGTATAGATGAGCTAAACAAAGTCAATAAGAAGCTTATGATAGACATTGAAAATGAAAAAAGATTGGATAAATTAAGAAAAGAATTTATAGCAAGTGTCAGCCATGAACTGAAAACACCTATATCAATAATCCAAGGATATGCTCAGGGACTGGTAGAAAATGTTGCAAATGAAGAGGATAAAAATTTCTATTGTGAAGTCATTATGGAAGAAAGCTTGAAAATGGATTCTCTTGTTAAAGAGCTTCTGCTTATATCACAAATGGAATCAGGATATTTTAAAATGGATATAGAGGAAGTTAATTTTTATCCTATGATAAAGGATATAAGAGACAAATATTCTTCTAAATACAAGAAAATAATTTATAATGGAAGCAAGGAAATTTTTGTTTTATGTGATGAAAAATATATTGAAAGAGTATTGGATAATCTCGTGGTAAATGCTCTTAAATATTCTTCTGGAGAAAGAGATGTAATTATCAGTACAGAAGATCTTGGAAACAAGGAAAGAATAATTGTAAGTAATGAAACAGATCGATTGACAGAAGGGGATTTGGACAGTATCTGGACACCGTTCTATAGATTAGATAAAGTTAGAGATAGAGACGGGCATGGATTAGGTCTGTCTATTGTAAGAGGGATACTTGAAAATCATAAGAGTAAATTTGGAGTATATTTTTCTGAAGATAAAGTTGTAAACTTCTGGTTTGAGTTGGCTAAAAAAGCTGAGGATATAAAAGATGTTTATGATGATGAAGCACTGGAAGCAGAGGAAGTATAAATAAATAATAGAGGCATTTCACGTATTGTGGACCAATCGTGTCATAGATGTGATTAAATATATTGACTTTGGATAGTGATGAGTATATACTTATAATAGGAAATTTCGGTTTCAAATTTAAAGATTATGAGGGAGGAAAGAAATGAACAATCAACAAACTAAACAAGGAGCATTTAAAAGATTTACATCTTTCTGTGTTTCTTTAATGCAAAAGTATTTGCCAGATCCATATATTTTCTGTGCAATGCTGACATTTATTGTATTTGCAGGAGCAGTTATTTTCACTAAACAATCACCAATGAGAGTTATTGGTCACTGGACAAATGGATTCTGGTCATTACTGGCATTCTCAATGCAGATGGCATTAGTGCTTGTAACTGGACATACAATGGCTAGCTCAAGTGTATTTAAAAAGATATTATCAAATATGGCATCTAAATTATCTAGTCCGAGACAGGCTATTGTTGTAGTAACTTTAGTTTCTACTATAGCATGTATATTGAACTGGGGATTTGGATTGGTTATAGGAGCTATTTTTGCAAAAGAAATAGCTAAAAAAGTAAAAGGTGTAGACTACAGACTTCTTATAGCTTCAGCTTACACAGGATTCTTAGTGTGGCATGGAGGATTATCTGGATCTATTCCTTTACAAGTGGCAAGTGACAGTGTTGCAGCTCTTTCTAAACAAACTGCTGGTGCTGTAACTGAAAATATTCCAACAAGTTTAACTATATTTTCACCAATGAACCTATTTATTCTTGGAGCACTTATCATAATGCTTCCATTAGTAAACAGAGCTATGTATCCAGCTGAAAATGAAGTTGTTACTGTTGATCCAAAATTATTGGAAGAGCCTGAAGAAAAAGTTTTAATTCGTGAAAATATGACTCCAGCTGAAAAAATAGAAAATAGTAAAGTTGTTTCTATAATTTTAGGAGTTATGGGTTGGGCTTATATCCTTCAATATTTTGTTACTAAAGGATTCAATCTTAACCTTAATCTAGTTAACTTTATATTCCTATTTACAGGAATCATCCTTCATGGAACACCTAGAAAATTCATAAATGCCTTTGGTGAAGCAACTAAAGGGGCAGCAGGAATACTTCTACAATTTCCATTCTATGCTGGAATTATGGGTATCATGACAGGAGCAAATGCTGATGGTTCATCATTGGCTATATTAATGTCTAATTTCTTCGTAAATATTTCTACACCAAAAACATTCCCACTATTCTCATTCTTAAGTGCAGGAATCGTAAACTTCTTTGTACCTTCTGGAGGAGGACAATGGGCAGTTCAAGCTCCAATTGTAATGCCGGCAGGTGTTGCTATAGGTGTAACTACAGCAAAATCAGCTATGGCTATTGCTTGGGGAGATGCTTGGACAAATATGATTCAGCCGTTCTGGGCTTTACCAGCTTTAGGTATAGCAGGACTAGGGGCTAAAGATATCATGGGATACTGTCTGATAGTACTTCTATGTTCAGGAGTAATTATCTCAGCAGGATTCTTGTTGTTCTAGGTATAGAATGAAAAAAAATGAATATTTTTATGAAATAAAAAAAATATACGAAGAAAAAAAAGATGAAATAGAAAAAAGATTAAAAGATTTTAAGAATGTATGGGAGAAAGGAAGCAACGAGGAGATTCATACAGAGCTTTCTTTCTGTATCCTTACACCTCAGTCTAAAGCAGTAAATGCATGGAAGGCTATTACAACTCTTAGAGATAACGGACTTTTATTTAATGGAACTGCTGAAGAGATGGTGGAATATTTAAATATAGTAAGATTTAAAAATAATAAAGCAAAATATCTTGTTACTCTCAGGGAACAGATGAAAGATAAAAACGGAAAAATAGTAACAAAAGATTTTTTCGAAAGTATTTCTGATGTAAATGAAAAGAGAGAATGGATAGTAAAAAATATTAAAGGGATGGCCTATAAAGAAGCCAGTCATTTTCTGAGAAACGTCGGATTCGGAAAGAAAATTTCGATTTTAGATAGACATATCCTGAAAAATTTAGTAAAATTAGAAGTGTTGGAAGAAATTCCCAAATCTCTGACTCCTAAATTATATTTAGAGATCGAAGAAAAGATGAAAGCTTATTGTGATTATATAGATATATCTATGGATAGTTTAGATTTACTTCTATGGTACAAGGAAGCCGGAGAAATATTTAAATAAAAAAAGTGTTAGGAGGGCAAAATGAAAAACAAATTAGTTTCAATGGAAGAAGCTGTATCTCATGTAAAAGATGGAATGACAGTTTTTATTGGAGGATTCCTAGGAGTAGGAACACCAGAAAAAATAATAGATGCTTTAGTAGCTAAAGGTGTAAAAGACCTTACTGTTATAGGTAATGATACAGGATTCCCAGACAAAGGAATTGGAAGACTTGTTGTTAACAATCAAGTTAAAAAAGTAATTGCTTCTCATATCGGAACAAACCCAGAAACTGGAAGAAGAATGCAGACTGGTGAAATGGAAGTTGAATTAGCACCTCAAGGAACATTAGCTGAAAGAGTAAGAGCTGGAGGAAATGGACTTGGAGGAATCTTAACACCAACAGGAATAGGAACTATTGTTGAAGAAGGAAAAGAAATTATTACAGTAGATGGAAAAAAATATATTTTAGAAAAACCTCTAAGAGCTGATGTAGCACTTTTAAACGGTTCTGTGGTTGATGAATTAGGAAATGTTATTTATGCTAAAACAACTAAAAACTTTAACCCAATGATGGCAACAGCAGCAGATACAGTTATAGTTTTTGCAGAAAAATTAGTAAAAGTGGGAGAAATCGACCCAGATCATGTAATGACATCTAGAATATTCGTAGACTACATAGTTAAATAGGAGAGGTGAAGCAAGAAATGGAATTAGATAAAAAATTAGTAAGAGAATATATTGCAAAAAGAGTTGCACAAGAATTTAAAGATGGATATGTAGTAAACTTAGGAATAGGACTTCCTACTCTAGTAGCTAACTATGTACCAGAAGGAATAGAGGTTGTATTCCAATCAGAAAATGGAATTATTGGAGTAGGACCAGCTCCAGAACCTGGAAAAGAAGATAAAGATATAGTAAACGCTGGAGCAGGATTTGTAACTGTTCTTCCAGGAGCACAATTCTTTGATTCTTGTACTTCATTTGGAATCATAAGAGGAGGACACGTAGATGCTACTGTTCTTGGAGCTCTTCAAGTAGATAAAGAAGGAAACCTAGCAAACTGGATGGTTCCTGGAAAAATGGTTCCAGGAATGGGTGGAGCTATGGACCTTGTAGTTGGAGCTAAAGAAGTTATAGTTGCTATGGAACATACAGCTAAAGGAGCAGTAAAAATCCTTGATAAATGTGATCTTCCATTAACAGCTGCTGGACAAGTAAACTTAATAATCACTGAAAAAGGTGTTATAAAAGTAACTCCAGAAGGATTACTTCTTATTGAAGTAAGTCCATATTCTTCAATCGAAGATATAAAAGCATCAACAGGAGCAGAATTAAAAGTTGCTGATGATGTAAAAATCTTATCACTTTAATTGAGTAGGTTTGATATGAATCTCCCTTTTAGAATTATTTAAAAGGGAGATTTTTTCTTTTAATTATTTCCAATAATACAAAAATTATAGATGATTAAGTTTAATAAAAAAATTAAAATTTATTTTTTCTTAATAATATTAAAGCTTTCATCTATCAATGTATAAATTGTTTTAATTGAAATAGAACCATCTAATTTAATAGTAAACCAATGTTTTTTGTTCATGTGGTAGCCGGGAAGATAATTGACATTATCCACAAGAGAAAATATTTTATCTGGTGCTGCTTTCAAATCAATAATTTCAATTTTTCCCTCTTCATTTATCCCAATTTTACTTTTTTCAACTTCTAATAAAGCTGCATACCATTTTTCAGTTGATTTTTCACGAAAAACTGCATTGTTTGGAGTTTTATCCCATAAGTATTCAGGTTCATCCTTATATTTTTCTGCAATGTATTTTATAATTTTTTTTGCATAATCACTTTTAAATATATCTTTTATTGTACATTTTTCAACAATATCACTAAGTATTGCTTCATATTCTTTTCGTATTTTTCCAACAAATCCTCCATTTATACTTTGGACATAAACTGGAGTATACTCATCATTAGTTTCTATATCTATAATTTTTATCTCTATTTCATTTGTTTCTTTTATAATTACATTTAAATTAAAAGAGTTTTCCATTAAATTTATTGAGTAAATATATTGTTCAGCTTTTTTAACAAAGCCATATGCTAATAAACGGCTGATTACAATTTTTCGATTATTAAATATTTTTCCTTGATAAATCATGCTTTTATCATCTCCTTTTTTTATATTATATCATTCATAATGCACATAACAACATTGAAGAATATTTATTTAAATCTTCAACAAATTTTTTATTTGATAAAAGCTTTTGACACATTCAGGTCATAAAGAAATGATAAAATTTAAAAGGTTGTCCTAATATTCTTTTGTTCAGAAAAAATCTGAGTAATTATTATGAAAAGATAATACTTTTTTTATTTTATTGTTTGTAAAACAGTAAAAAAATTGTTATAATAAAAAATAGACATAAGCAGCAATAGTTTTAGGAGGAATAGAGTGAAAAAAGCATCGATTATAACATATGGATGTCAGATGAACGTAAATGAAAGTGCTAAGATAAAGAAAATCTTTCAAAATATAGGATATGAAATAACTGAAAATATAGAGGAATCAGACGCAATTTTTCTTAATACATGTACAGTAAGAGAAGGAGCAGCGACACAAATATATGGAAAATTAGGAGAACTAAAACATATAAAAGAAAGAAGAGGAAGCATCATAGGGATTACTGGATGTTTTGCTCAGGAGCAAGGGAAGGAACTGCTAAAAAAATTTCCTCAGATAGATATAATAATGGGAAATCAAAATATAGGAAGAATACCTCAGGCAATAGATGACATAGAACATAAAACAAATAAACATGTCATTTATACTGACTGTGAAGATGAATTGCCTCCAAGATTGGATGCTGACTTTGATTCGAAGAAAACAGCTTCAATTTCAATAACTTATGGATGCAATAATTTTTGTACGTATTGTATTGTACCCTATGTAAGGGGAAGAGAAAGATCAGTACCTTTAGATGAAATAATACACGATGTAAAACAATATGCAGAAAAAGGATATAAAGAGATAATACTTTTAGGGCAAAATGTAAATTCTTATGGAAAAGATTTTAAAAATGGAGACAACTTTGCAAAACTTTTAGAAGAAATATGCAAAGTAGAAGGAGATTTCTTAGTAAGATTTATTTCTCCTCACCCAAGAGATTTTTCAGATGAAGTAATAGATGTTATAGCTAAAAATGATAAGATAGCAAAATCACTGCATCTTCCATTGCAATCAGGTTCTACAAGAATTTTGAAAATGATGAACAGAGGATATACAAAAGAGCAGTATATAGCTCTTGCTGAAAAAATAAAAGAAAGAATACCTGGAGTAGCTCTGACTGCTGATATAATAGTTGGATTCCCAGGAGAGACTGAAGAAGACTTCTTAGATACTTTAGATGTAGTAAAAAGAATACAATTTGAAAATTCATTTATGTTTATGTACTCAATAAGACAAGGAACAAAAGCGGCTGAGATGGATGAACAGATAGACTCAGAAGTTAAAAAAGAGAGACTTCAGAGATTAATAGAAGTTCAAAATAGCTGCTCATTAGCAGAAAGTGAAACTTATATGGGTAAAACAGTGAGAATCTTAGTAGAAGGAGAAAGCAGAAAGAATAAAGATGTTCTTACTGGAAGAACTTCAACTAATAAAATAGTTCTTTTTAAAGGAGATAAAGCCTTAGAGGGAACTTTTGTAAATGTAAAGATATATGATTGCAAAACATGGACTTTATATGGTGATATTGTAGACTAAAATTAACTGAGGTGAATATGGATAAGTTGGATAGATTTCTTTTAAAAGAACTTCAAGAAATAGCAAAGCAATTGGGGATAGAATATAAAAATGGAATAAAAAAATCTGAACTGAAAGAATTGATAGAAAAAGATATTGAAGAAAAAGAAGGATTAGATATTGCTTGGGGAAGCTTGGAAGTTCTGCCTGACGGTTATGGATTTTTGAGAAATACCAGTGTAGAAAAAGATGTCTATGTATCAGCCTCGCAAGTAAGAAAATTTAAATTAAGAACGGAAGATATAGTAGTTGGAGAGGTGAGAGAACCTTCTGGAGATGAAAAAAACTATGCTCTAAGAAGAGTACTGTTAGTAAACAGCGGAACGCTGGAAGCTGCTGAGTCAAGAGTACCATTTGAGGATCTTGTACCAGCTTATCCAACTGAGAGATTTATTCTGGAGACTGACAGAAAAAATGTTTCAGGAAGGATAATAGACCTTGTTGCACCAATAGGAAAAGGGCAGAGAGCTTTGATAATAGCTCCTCCAAAAGCTGGAAAAACTATGCTTATAAGCAGTATAGCAAATTCAATGATAGAGCAGAATAAAGAAACAGAAGTATGGATACTTCTGATAGATGAAAGACCAGAAGAAGTTACAGATATAAAAGAATCAGTAATAGGAGCACAGGTATTTGCTTCTACATTTGATGAGGACCCAAGAAATCATATAAAAGTCACAGAGATGATATTGGAAAGAGCAAAAAGAAAAGTAGAAAACGGAGAAAATATAGTTATACTTATGGACTCTCTAACAAGGCTTGCAAGAGCATATAATATAGTTATTCCTTCAAGCGGAAAATTAATATCAGGAGGAATAGACCCAACAGCATTATATTATCCCAAGAATTTTTTTGGAACTGCCAGAAATATAAGAGGGGGAGGAAGTCTTACAATTATAGCAACAGTTCTTGTAGATACAGGAAGTAAGATGGATGATATAATATATGAGGAGTTTAAGTCAACAGGAAACTGTGATATACATTTAGACAGAAATCTAGCTGAATTAAGAATATTTCCAGCCATAGATATTCAGCGTTCAGGAACTAGAAAAGAGGAACTTCTAATACCAAAGAATGAATTAGAAAGTATCTGGAGTATAAGAAGATATTTGGCACAGTATGACAGGGCCACAGCTTCGAGAAAACTTATAGACACCATACTCAATACAGAAAGCAATAAAAAGCTTTTAGAATTTTATGAAAAAGGGGAGAAGAGGACTAAAAATGAAATCTAAAATAAAAGTTTTTATAATATTAGCAGTTGTTTTTTATTTTGGAATAGAGCTTGCCAGTCCTTTCAAAGAGGAAGTGGTGGATCTAAAGAAGTTTACAGATTATTATGATGCTACTGAAGAACAAAATGGTGGAGTAGCTCTGCTTAAAGATAGTTTTTATACATTTGAAAAAGAATATAATTTTGCAAATGAATATAAACCATTAGGTTTTGATAAAAAAGATGAAGGAAGTTCTGAAACAGATAAAGAAGGAATTAGAGAAACAGTTATTGATCAGGTTGTCACACCTGAAAAAAAGCTGCCTGTAAAAAGCGAATATGTAGTCAAGCAGGGAGATACAATTTCTGAAATAGCTGAAGCAAATGGGATGACTATGACTATGCTTCTTGCTAATAACCCTAATGTTTCTGTAAAAAATTTAAAAATAGGGCAGAAATTAACTATTGTTTCTGAAAATGGAATATTTTATAAAGTTCAAAAAGGTGATTCTTTATCTAAGATAGCTTCAAAATTTAAAATGAAGCTTGATGATATAACTGCTTTTAATGATGTAGATGCAAAAAGTCTTAAAGTTGGACAGGATATTTTCCTGAAAAATCCTGATGTAAGAGTTCTTGCTAATTCTGGAAGAGGTGGAGTGACAGTAACTGCAAGTGCAGGATTTAGATTCCCAGTTGAATATAAAGGAGTAAGCAGTCCATATGGAAGTAGATTCCATCCAGTGTTAAAAAGATATATATTCCATGCAGGAGTAGACTTAAAAGCAAGATATGTACCTTTACGTGCAGCTCAAACTGGAAAAGTAAGTTATGCTGGATATATGAATGGATATGGAAAAATAATAATACTGAAACATTCTAATGGTTATGAAACTAGATATGCTCATTTAGATAAAATTGGTGTAAAAGTTGGGCAGAATGTTAATAAAGGTGAATTAATAGGGAAAACAGGAATGTCTGGAAGAGTGACAGGACCTCACCTTCATTTTGAAGTTAGAAAAAATGGTAAAACAGAGAACCCTATGAGTTACTTAACAAGAAAATAAAAATAAGAAAAGTCCTGTTTTTTAACAGGACTTCTTTGTTTAGGAGATGGAATAATGAAAAAGACAAGAGCAGTAAAAGTGGGGAATATAATAATAGGTGGAGAGAATAATATTGTTATTCAATCTATGACAAATACTATGACAAGTGATGTAGAAGCTACTGTAGCCCAAATAAAAAGACTGGAAGAAGCAGGATGCCAGCTTGTAAGAATGACTATAAATAATATGGAAGCAGCAGAGGCTATAAAAGAAATAAAGAAAAAAGTAACAATTCCATTGGCGGCAGATATACATTTTGATTATAAGCTTGCTTTAGCAGCTATGGAAAATGGAATAGATAAACTTAGAATAAATCCCGGAAACATTGGTGCTGATGAAAATGTAGCAAAAGTAGTTCAAAAGGCAAAAGAAAAAAATATACCAATAAGAATAGGAGTAAACTCTGGTTCGTTGGAAAAAGAAATATTAAAGAAATATGGAAGTCCAACTGCTGATGCTATGGGAGAAAGTGCAATGTACCATATTGGTTTATTGGAAAAAAATGATTTTCATGATATAATTGTGTCTCTAAAGTCAAGCAATGTAAAAATGATGGTAGAGGCATATAGAAAAATAAGTGAAAAAGTGAATTATCCACTTCATTTAGGAGTAACAGAAGCAGGAACAGCATTTCAGGGAACAGTAAAATCAGCCATTGGGATAGGATCGCTTTTAGTAGATGGAATTGGAAATACAATCAGAGTATCTTTGACAGAAGATCCAGTAGAAGAGATAAAAGTAGCAAAAGAAATTCTCAAAGTGCTGGGATTGATGGAAGCAGGAGTGGAAATTGTTTCTTGTCCTACTTGTGGAAGAACTGAAATAGATTTGATAGGTCTTGCTAAAAAAGTAGAAAAGGAATTTGAAAAAGAAAACCGTAAAATAAAGATAGCTGTTATGGGATGTGTAGTAAACGGACCTGGAGAAGCTAGAGAAGCTGATTATGGTGTAGCTGGTGGAAAAGGAGAAGGTGTACTTTTCAAAAAAGGGCAGATTGTAAAAAAAGTAAAAGAGTCTGAAATATTGATAGAATTAAAAAAATTAATAATGGAGGATGAAGAAAATGAAGGTAAGATATCTGATTAGCCTATTAATTATAATACTGGTAACAGGATGCACATCAATAAAGAGCAGTCATGAAATATCTCTTGATAAAATAGAAGGAAGAAAAACTCTTATTGTAAATTACGATAGAAGTGAAATACAAAGTGTAGAAATAAATAGAATTTTCCTAGATTCAGGAGTTCCTTATTATGTAGAGCCTGGAGAATACAGGCTTAAATATATTGAAACTCCAATGGTAAGAGGGATTATGGATTTTTCTTTCAGGAGAGGAAAAGGGGATCGTGACAGCGAAAGTGGAAGAAGTCATTTAGAAAGAAATATGGCTATGACTAAGATAATAAATGTTCAAGAGGATACAGTAGTGGATTTGGTAGGAAATAAATTTGAAATAAGTGTAGGCGGAAGAATAAACAGCAAAAAATCTTTTTAAAACTAAACTTTTTTACAACTTATGTCGTCTAATTAAATATAACAGTTTGTGAGGGATAAAAATATAATGGACTTTGATGAGATTTTTGAACAGTATTTTGATAGGATATATTACAAAATATTAGGTGTGGTAAAGAATCCTGAAGATGCCGAGGATATATCTCAGGAGGTCTTTATAAGTGTTTACAAAAATCTGAAAAAATTCAGAGCTGACAGCAATATATATACTTGGATATATAAAATTGCTATCAACAAAATATATGATTTTTTCAGAAAAAGGAAAGTAGAACTGGATATAAATGAAGAGATACTTGCCCTTGAATGTAATTCAGATGTGGACACGCCTCTTATACTAGAGGAACGGCTTAAAGAACTCTCTCTCCAAGAACGAGAGATCGTAGTTTTAAAAGACATATATGGTTATAAGCTTAAAGAAATAGCTGATATGAAGGATATGAATATATCCACGGTAAAATCAGTATACTATAAAGCTATTAAAGATATGGGAGGAAGTTAGAATGACGCCTAAAGACAGAGTAAGAGCTAATATATATAAAACTCTTTTAGAAGAGGAAAAAAGGAAAAACAGGAGAAGGGGAGTATTCTCATTATCTTTGTTTGTATTAGGAATTTTTACAAGTTCAACTTATCAGATGCTTTTCAAGGAAGTTCCTATGACTGGTATGGATAAGTATGTGGTTAATAGAAGTTTTGCTGATAATAAAGTAATAAAAGAAGATATTACATTAGATCATATTTTTAATAATTCAATTTTTGATGATAAGAAAATAGATTTAAATACAGATGACTTATTTGGATTAGAAGTACAAATTTAGTGGAGGACAGGAATGAGAAAATTTTTAAGCAGCGTGTTTGTAGTTATCTTTTCTTCCCTAGTATTTGCAAATAATGATGGATTAGGGATAGTATCTGACGAAGATTTTAAGAAAGTTGGAGTTTCTCAAGAGAATATAGAGAAAGCAAAAGGAATGGTAGGAAAAGTAAGTACAAATTACAAAATGTTACTATTAGAAAAAAAACAACTTGAATTAGAAGTAAATAAATATGTATTGGAAGGACCAGAAAACAATATTGAGCAAATAGATAAGCTTTTTGATAAAATGGGACAAATAGAAGCTTCTATACTAAAAGACAGAATAAGAAGTCAGATAGAAATGCAGAAATATATAACTCAGGAGCAATACATGAAAGCTAGAGATATAGCTATCAGAAGAATAAATGATGAGCAAAGATTACTAAACAACAAATAACCAGAATGAGGTGTATTTCAGTGAAAAGAATTATATGTGCGATACTCATTGCAGCTTCATTCGTTATGAGCAGTATTGCTTTTGGAAGAGAAACCTATAAAGTCTCTTGGGATAAGACTACAGGAGAATATTTTTCATATTATACAAATGGTAAAGTTCATGAAAAAGGAGTTTATAAGAACAATAAAAAATTAGGGGACTGGTTTATATTTTATAAAAATGGAAATATGAAAGAAAAAATTTCATATAAAGAGGATAAGAAAGATGGAGAATATTTCTATTTTTATGAAAATGGTCAGTTGAAATATAGAGTTATGTATAATAATGATAAAGAAGAAGGAAATTATATAATCTTTGATAAAAATTCCAGATTACAGGAATTGGGACATTTCACTGAAGGTAAAAAAACTGGAGTTGCTTTTAAATTCTATGAGAATGGAAGAATAAAAGAAAGAATATTTTATAAAAACAATGGTGACATAGTAAGATTTCAATATGATAATGATGAAGAAACAGCAAAGGATATTTTCCCCAATAATAATTAGCTAGAAACTAATGGACTGAGAAAAAAATCAGTCCTTTTTTATGTTATAGTCTAAGGAAAATTGATTTTTTTATATGTTTATGATATAATTATAAAGTTATAGTGTGAAAAAGGAGATGAGAAATAGTGTTCGGAAAATTAGAAGAAGTAGTAAAAAGATTCGATGAATTGAATGAATTGCTCGGTTCCCCAGAGGTACTGGCAGACCCTAAAAAAATGATGGAATGCAACAAATCATTGAGTGAAATAACTCCAATAGTTGAAAAATATAAAGAGTATAAAAGGGTTGTAGAAGATTTTGATTTTATCAAAGAAAATCTTAAAACTGAAAAAGATCAAGACATGAGAGAAATGATGCATGAAGAGTTAAAAGAACTTGAAGAATCTATTCCAGAACTTGAAAAAGAGTTAAAAGTACTTTTACTTCCCAAAGATGAAAATGATGATAAAAACGTTATCATAGAAATAAGAGGAGGAGCAGGAGGAGATGAAGCAGCTCTTTTTGCTGGAAACTTATTCAGAATGTATTCAAGATATGCTGAAAGAAAAAAATGGAAAATGGAAATAATCGAAAAGCAGGAAATGGGTATTGGTGGAATAAAGGAAGCGGTATTCAGTATAAATGGATTTGGAGCTTATTCAAGATTAAAATTTGAATCAGGGGTACACAGAGTACAAAGAGTTCCTGAAACTGAATCAGCTGGTAGAGTACACACTTCTACTGCTACAGTAGCAGTACTTCCAGAAGTAGAAGATGTAAAAGAAGTAAAAATTGATCCAAGAGATCTTAAAATAGATACATACAGATCAGGAGGAGCAGGAGGACAGCACGTAAATATGACTGACTCAGCAGTTAGAATTACTCACCTTCCTACTGGTATTATAGTTCAATGTCAAGATGAGAGATCACAGCTTAAAAACAGAGAAAAGGCAATGAAACATCTGGCTTCAAAGCTTTTTGAAATGGAATGTGAAAAACAAAGAAGCCAAGTGGAAAGTGAAAGAAGACTTCAAGTAGGAACTGGAGACAGATCTGAAAAAATCAGAACATACAACTATCCACAAGGAAGAATTACAGACCACAGAATAAAATTTACAGTATATCAGCTTGAAGCATATTTAGATGGAGACCTTGATGAAATGATTGATGCATTAATCACATTCAGCCAGGCAGAAATGCTTTCAAGTGTTTCAGAAGAGTAATCATGAATTTACTTGAGATATTGAATTTTTCAAAAGAGTATTTGCAAAAATACTCTTTTTCAAAACCACGTCTGGAAAGTGAAAAGGTTATATCTAATGTTTTAAAGCTGGATAGGATAACACTGTATGCTTATTTTGATATGGAACTTTCTTCTGAGCAGAAAGAAAAGGTAAAAACATATCTTAAAGAAATGGCTAGAAAAAGAATAGGATTTGATGAACTTTTAAAAAGTGAAGATATCAAAGTTGAAACTGCAAACTATAGAGATGAAAATTTAGAGCTTCTTAATAAATCAGCAGAATATCTGAAAAAATATGGTGTAACCAGTCCAAAGCTGGATGCAGAATACATATTTGCTCATATATTAGATGTAAACAGGCTGACATTGACTCTAAATTTTAATAAAAAAATAAAAGAAGAAAAAAAAGAAAAAATAAGGGAATATCTAAAACTTAGAGGTAAAAACAGAAAACCTCTTCAATATCTTCTTGGAGAATGGGAATTTTATGGATATCCATTTAAGGTAGATGAGAGAGTTTTAATACCTAGAAGCGATACAGAAATATTAGTGGAACAATGTAAAATTATTTTAAATGAGCTGGAAGCTCCTAAAGTTCTGGATATAGGTACTGGAAGTGGTGCAATAGCAATATCCCTTGGAAAAGAATGTACTCACAGTGATATAACTGGAGCTGATATAAGTGAGGGAGCTTTAGAAGTAGCTAAGGCAAATGGAGAACTGAATAAAGTTGAGAATGTGAAATTTATAAAATCGGATGTATTTTCATCTTTTAAAGACATGAAATTTGATCTGATAGTTTCAAATCCTCCTTATATACCTTTGGAAGAATATAACGAATTGATGCCTGAAGTGTTAAACTATGAACCTTCATCAGCTCTTACAGACAATGGAAATGGATATTATTTCTATTCTAAAATCTCAAAAGAGGCATGTGATTATTTAAATGAAGGTGGATTCTTAGCTTTTGAAGTTGGATATAATCAGGCTGAATTTGTTAAAGAATTAATGGAAGAAAATGGATTTGATGTTCTTTCTATAGTAAAAGACTATGGAGGAATAGATAGAGTAGTGATTGGAAAGAAGAGTGGTGACAAATAATGTCTACATTATTGAGTGATTATGATTATCATCTGCCAGAGAAATTGATTGGTCAGCAGCCTAGAGAACCTAGAGATCATGCAAGACTTATGCTGGTGAATAGAAAAAATGAGAGTATAGAACATAAAAGATTTTATGATATAATAGATTATCTAAATGAAGGGGATATATTAGTAAGAAATTCTACAAAAGTTATCCCAGCAAGACTTTTTGGTCATAAAGAAACAGGTGGAGTTTTAGAGATACTTCTTATTAAAAGAATAGATCTTGATACTTGGGAATGTCTTTTGAAGCCGGCTAAAAAGTTAAAAGTAGGACAAAAGCTTTTTATTGGTCATGGAAATGAGCTGATAGGAGAGCTTTTAGAGATAAAAGATGACGGAAACAGAATTATAAAATTTACATATGAGGGAGCTTTTGAAGAAGTTTTGGATAGATTGGGAAAAATGCCTCTTCCTCCATATATTGTAGAAGCGTTGAAAGAAAAAGACAGATATCAGACTGTCTATGCTATCAGAGGAGAGTCTGTTGCAGCCCCTACTGCTGGACTTCATTTTACAAAAGAACTTTTAGAAAAAATAGAGAAAAAAGGGATAAAGATAGTAGATATATTTTTAGAGGTAGGGTTGGGAACATTCAGACCTGTACAAACTGAAAATGTACTGGAACACAAGATGCATGAAGAAGTATATGAAATACCTCAGGAAGCAGCTGATATAATCAATGAAGGAAAGAAAAACGGGAAAAGAATAATTTCAGTAGGAACTACCAGCACAAGAGCATTAGAATCTGCTGTAGATGAAAATGGACTGGTAAAGGCACTAAAAGGAAGCACAGAGATATTTATTTATCCCGGCTTTGAATTTAAAGTGATAGATGCCCTCATTACTAATTTCCATCTTCCTAAGTCAACACTTCTTATGCTTGTTTCAGCACTTTCATCAAGAGAGTTCATGTTGAAAGTATATGATATAGCTGTAAAAGAGGAGTATCATTTCTTTAGTTTTGGGGATGCTATGTTTATCTATTAGGAGTTGATATAGATGAAAATAATTGCAGGAGATGCAAAAAATAAGAGAATAAAAAGCAGGAAAGGAACAGATACAAGACCTACTTTGGGAAGCATGAAGGAATCTCTTTTTTCTATCATAGCACCATATGTACCTGACAGTGTATTTTTAGATCTTTTCAGCGGAAGTGGAAGTATATCTCTTGAAGCTCTTAGCAGAGGAGCAAAGAGAGCAGTAATGATAGAGAAGGACACTGAAGCTTTAAAATATATAATAGAAAATGTAAATACCTTAGGATATGAAGATAGATGCAGAGCATACAAAAATGATGCTTTGAGAGCTATTGAAATACTAGGAAGAAAAGGGGAAAAATTTGATATAATATTCATGGATCCTCCTTACAAAGAAGAAATCTGTACCAGAGTAATAAAAGCAATAGAAAAAAACGGGATACTTGCAGATGGCGGACTTATTATCAGTGAACATCATGTTTTTGAAGAACTGGAAGAAGAAATTGGAGAGTTTAAAAGAGCTGATGAAAGAAAGTATGGTAAAAAGTGTATAACTTTTTATACAAGATAGTTTTAATTATAAAAATTTCTGGGGTGATAAGATGGTAAAGAGAAGCGGAAGTTTTGAAGATAATCTTTTGGAAGTAGATGAAATAATAGAAAAACTGGAAAATGGCGAACTTACACTGACTGAGTCTATAAAAGAATATGAAAATGCTATGAAGCTTTTAAAAAAATCCTCAGATTTATTGAATAAAGCAGAAGGAAAAATTTTAAAAGTAACAGAAGATAGTGGTAATATTCTGACTGAGGAGGTCTAAAATGTTTTTTAAAAATTATTTAGATAGTAATAAAAAGTTAATAGAATCAAGTATGGATACATATTTAAGTGAGCTTAACTATCCAGAGGTTATAGCTGAAGGAATGAAATATGCAGTTTTAAATGGCGGAAAAAGATTAAGACCTATTCTGCTTTTCATGATATTGGATATACTTGGGTGTGAAAAAGAAAATGGAATAGCTTCAGCTGCTGCCATTGAAATGATACATTCATATTCATTGGTACATGATGATCTTCCAGCTCTTGATAATGATGACTACAGAAGAGGAAAACTTACTACCCATAAGAAATTTGGAGAAGCAGAAGGAATATTGATAGGAGATGCTCTTTTAACACATGCCTTCTATATACTTACAGATAAGAATAAACATCTTCCAGCTGAAAAAGTAATTGAAATAGTTAGACTGACATCAAGCTATGCAGGTATAAACGGAATGATCGGCGGACAGATGATAGATATAGCAAGTGAGGGTAAAAAAATAGACTTGGAAACTCTTAAATATATCCATTCTAACAAGACAGGAAAATTAATGAAGCTTCCTGTAGAATTAGCTTGTATAATAGGAGATGCTGATAAAGAGGAAAAAGAGATTCTTGTGAAATTTGCTGACCTTATAGGTCTTGCATTCCAAATAAAAGATGATATTCTTGATATTGAAGGAGATTTCTCTACTCTTGGAAAACCAGTAGGAAGCGATATTGAGCTTGGAAAATCAACATATCCTGCATTGATTGGAATGGCAGAAAGCAAAGCTCTTTTAAAAGAAACAATAGCTGAAGCTAAGACAATAGTTGCAGAAAAGTTTGGTGTAGAAAAAAGCAATATTCTTTTAGAGTTAGCTGATTATATTGGAAATAGAAATAAATAATTAAAATAAAAAGAAGTTGATTTATTAAATTGAAATACAATCTTTGAAATTTTCCAGTAGAAGTATTTATTATTGATTTTGCTCATAAAACTAAAAATGGTGAACTCGCTTCACTCAAACAGCACCATTTTTTAAATTTTACTTGCTTCATCAATTACATAAATTCTTCTAATTTCCAAATTTCAAAAACTTATTTACTTTTAATCAACTTCTTTTTTTGTTATCCTATAAAATTATGTGATTGGTGCTGGATTGAAAATACAGAAGTCATTATGAAGTTTGTATTTCTCAGCCCAAGGTTGTTTTCTTCCACTTGCAACATCGATTATCATATTAAAAATATCTGTACCTATATCTTTAATAGTGGCATCCCCAGCAGCAATAGGTCCTGCACTTACATCTATTAGATCACTCCACATATCTTTCATATCATTTCTTGAACATACTTTGATAACAGGTGCAAGAGCCAGTCCATATGGAGTACCTCTTCCTGTCATAAATACTTGAAGCCCAATTCCAGAAGCCAGCTGACAAGGTCCGCATACAATATCACTTGCAGGAGTAGCAGCATATATCAATCCTTTTTTAGTAGGAGTTTCAGCAGGAGATAATACTTCAACTATTGGAGAACTACCAGACTTTGCAATAGATCCCATAGCTTTTTCTACTATATTTGAAAGTCCCCCCTTCTTATTTCCAGGAGTAGGATTAGCACTTCTGTCCACTTGCCCATTCTCTAAATAATTATCATACCATTTCATTTCAGAAGCTAATTTTTTCATTACATCTTCATTGATACAACGTTCTGCAATCATATGCACTCCATCTCTAACCTCTGTCACCTCTGAAAACATAACAGTAGCTCCACCTTCAACTAACATATCAGCAGCATATCCAGCACTTGGGTTAGCAGTTACTCCAGAAAAGGCATCGCTTCCTCCACACTGCATTCCCACAAGAAGATCAGATAAAGGAAGAGTTTCTCTTTTTCTTGCATTTAAACGAGCCAGTTTTTTATCTGCCATATTCATAACAGCATCTATCATTGCATTGAAGCCTTTAATTTCCTGAAGAGTGATTACATTTTCTGGAGAAATATCAGCTTCATCAATAAGCATTTCTACAGTTAATTTTTCACATCCTAAAGCTATTACCATAAGTTCACCGCCAAAATTTGGATGTTTAGCAAGATTACGCAGTGCACGTATAGGGATGACAGCTTCAGGAGCATTGATGGCAACTCCACATCCATAAGCATGGTTGATAGGAATTACATCATCTACATTAGGATATTTTGGTAAAAGCTCCTCTTTAATTTTTTTTACAGCTACATTTAATACGCCAGTTACACATTGTACTGTTGTACTTATACCCAGAATATTTCTAGTACCAGCATAGCCTCCATTTGGATTACGATACCCTTCGAAAGTTCTGACAGGTGCTTTAGGAAGAGAAGTTACAATATTAACTCCAAACTTCATTTCATCTAAAGCAGGGGGTGTAGGAAGTTTCAGCATATGCTCATTAATCCATGCTCCTTTTTTTATATCATTGATGGCATATCCCAATTCTACACCATAACGAATAATAGGAGAATCTTTTGCAATGTCGCATAGAGCTATCTTATGACCTTGTGGAATTTCCTCAGTTGTAAATATTCCCTTCATGATCTCTACACCAGCTGAGATTTTATCAACTGCAATTGCTACATTGTCTTTTTCATTGACTTTAATGTATAAATTTTTTCCCATGAAAACAACTCCTTTCAAATAATTACTTGTATTCTTATTGATTTTAGTGTATAAAATAATTACAAATAAGTCAAATTCATTATAATTAGATTTCTCTTAATTTTTTTAAGAGTAATGGAGGGGAAATGGAATTAAAACAGTTAGAGTATATAGTAAAAATAGCAGAAGAGAGAAATGTAACAAAGGCAGCAGAAAAAATGTATATTACACAATCAGCATTGAACCAGCAGCTTTTAAAATTGGAGAAAGAGCTTGGAAGCCAGTTATTCTATCGTTCGAGAACTAATTGGAAACTTACAGAGATAGGGGAAATATATATAAAAAATGCAGAAAAGATATTGAACATAAAGAAGGAAACTTATGATCAGATAAATGATCTGCTGGAAAAACATAAGGGGAATTTAAGAATAGGACTTACACCAGAAAGAGGAATATCGATGTTTGCTTCTGTATATCCTAAATTTTATGAGATGTTTCCAAATGTATCTGTAGAACCTGTAGAGATGAATGTAAAAATGCAGGAGAAAATGATAGAGAATGGACAGCTGGATATTGGATTTATGACTTTGTCAGAAGAACAAAGGACAGGAAATAATACATATATTCCTATCCTTGAAGAAAATATAATAATGGCTGTTCCATCTATTCATCCTTTAGCTAAATCAGTTAAAGAAAAAAATATTCAGAGAACAGATTTAAAATTATTTAAAAATGACACTTTTGTTTTGCTGTCTAAAAATACAACAATGAGAGAAATAATAGATCCACTCTTTGAAAAAGCTGGGTTTGCTCCAAATATATTATTTGAGACAAAGAGCAGCAGAACGTTATATCAAATGGCTTCAAGCCATTTAGCTTGTACATTTATTTCTGAAACATATGCAAAGAAAAATGACAAGATAACTTATTTTTCTCTTCCAGAATCTCCTTCATGGGAGTTATGCACAGTATATAGAAAGGGAGCCTATCTCAGCAAGGCAGCAAAAAGCTTTATAAAACTAGCTGAAGACTATTGGAAAAATAATACTAAATAGTTCTCTGAAGTTTAAAAGCCAGACTTAAAACAATAAAGTCTTTGAGCTGTCTGGGATCATAGCCACTTAGCTGTTTTATTTTATTGAGTTTATATTGGAGAGTATTCTTGTGCATGAAAAGATCTTCAGATGTGTGGAGAATACTTCCATTATTTTCTTCATAAGAATTCATTAAAGTAGAAAATTCCTCTACCTCTTTTGGAGTAAAGTTTTTTAAAATTTTATTTGTGAAATTATCAATATCTGATTTTTTTAAATTTAAAAATATAAATTCAAGATCCATTTTTTCATATTCAGAGACAGGTTTCTTTAAAGAAAACTTTATCATAAAGTTTAAAATTTCCTTTGCAGCCTTATATGAATCTTTTAAGGCATTGTATTCAAGTGCTTTTGTTCCTATTCCAAATCTAAAATCCAGCTTTGTTTTTTCTAAAAGTTTTTCTTGAAGCTGAAGTATTGTTTTAGATATATTTTCATCTTTATGGAAATGATACAGGATAATAATTTCATTTCTTGATATAGTATAAACATTGTTTTTATTGTATGAAAGAGAGTTTTTTAAGATATCATAAATTTTATCATTCATTAAGAAGCTGCTGTTTTTATTAAGTTTTCCAACTATGACAGCATAAGGAAATGTAAAGTCTGCTGTAGGGAAAAAATCATAATCATACCCTAAAACAATACGCTCTATAAAAGTTCTGTTAATTTCTTTTGTTCTTATATCTGAATCTTTTATCCATGCTTCTTTTATAAGAATTTCAGTCATCATTCTTATAATTTCACCATATTTCTCTACTTCATTTTTATCTCCAGTTATTCCTATTACTCCTATAATTGCATTGTTAAAGTAAATAGGCATATTGATTCCTTTTCTGCTTCCTTGAAACTCATCATCACTGCTGATAATAAGAGGAGCTTTTTCTTTTATACATTTTAGAGCAGCAGCATGAAAAGTACCAGTTCTATTTGGGTCTGTACTGGCAATAATAATACCACTCTTATCTATATAATTCAAATCCTGATGTATTATCTCTTTCATTTTATTTAAAATATTGGTTGCCAGACTCACTGATATATTCATCTTTTCCTCCTCTCTAAGATCATGATTTTATTTAATTATACCATTAAAGTCTGGGATTTTAAAATATTTTTTATTACATAGAACAAAAAAAATAAAAAAAAATTAAAAAATAATAGCTTGTGTAACATAGAAACTTAAAACAATAAGTGATATTATTAATATAATCAAAAATAAAACAAATTGTAAGGAGGAAGTTTAATGGGAGCAGTAAGCAGTACACAAATGCTTGTTGGACTAGCAATAGGAATAGGAATATTGATAGCACTATCATTAAAAACAAAAATTCACACATTTATAGCTTTAATAATAGCAACTATTGTAACAGGGTTAATTGGAGGAATGGAAGTTACAGTAGTCATGAAAAGTATAACAACAGGTTTTGGAAACACATTGGGAAGTACAGGAATAATTATTGGTCTTGGAGTTATGATGGGGATAATTCTGGAAAAATCAGGAGCAGCAGAGCAAATGGCGTTCACTGTAATCAAGCTGATTGGAAAGAATAAAGAGGAATGGGCATTGGGACTTACAGGTTATATAGTATCTATACCAGTTTTCTCAGATTCAGCATTAGTTATCTTAACACCAATAGCAAAAGCTTTATCTAAACTTAGTGGGAAATCAGTAGTTGGACTAGGACTTGCACTTGCAACTGGATTACAGCTGACACATGTATTTGTTCCACCTACACCTGGACCTTTAACAGTAGCAGGTATCTTGGGAATAGATGTTGGAGTTATGATAATGGCAGGTATTCTATGTACAATACCAGTTTATATAGTTTCTATGCTTTATTGTAAATGGTTGGGAACAAAAATTTATCAAGTGCCATCAGATGATCCAGCTTGTGGTGAAAATGAATTTACAAGAATGGATTTCAAAAAAGAGTATTTAAAATCAATAGAAAATATTGAAGAACTTCATAAAGCTAGAAATTTACCATCAGTTGGTTTATCTTTTGCACCAGTTATAGTTCCTTTAATCTTGATATTTATAAATACAATAACTAAATTTATTGGTTTAAAAGGAAGCTACATGATAGCAGTAGAATTATTTGGAAGTCCTATAACAGCTCTGATAATAGGAACATTAATCTCTATTTATGGGCTTGGAGCTAAAATGACTAAAAAAGAAGTTCATGATGCTATGAATGAAGCTATTCAATCTACAGGAATGATCATGCTTATAACAGGAGCAGGAGGAGCTTTAGGATTTGTAGTGAGAGAGTCAGGAATAGGAAATGCTTTAGGAAATGCAGTAATATACATAGGTATTCCTGGATTACTGATTCCATTCATAATAGCAGCTTTGATGAGAATAGCATTGGGATCAGCAACAGTGGCACTTACTACAGCAGCTACTTTGACAGCTCCACTATTATCACAATTAGGAATCAGTCCTGTACTTGCAGCAATGTCTACATGTGCTGGGGGAGTTGCATTCAGTTACTTTAATGACAGTGGATTCTGGGTATTTAACGGATTGTATGGTTTAGAAGATATCAAAGATCAGTTCTGGGCTAAGACAATGATTTCATTTGTTGGATCTGGAGCAGCACTGGCAGTAGTTCTTATAGCAAGTATATTTATAAAATAATCAGAAGACAGATGTTTTGTATAACAATTAATAAGCTGGAAATTTAGCACACATAACATTGTTTACCAGTGAAAATAATTCTAAAATATATTATAGAGAATAAGTAAGAATAACATTAAAAATATAAAAATGGAGGTAAAAAATGAAAGTAGGATTTATCGGATTAGGTATCATGGGAAGACCAATGTGTAAAAATGTATTAAAAGCGGGATATGATGTAGTAGCATTTGATATGAATAAAGCAGCTCTGGATGATGTAGTAGCAGCAGGAGCAAAAGCAGCTGGATCAGCTAAAGAGGTTGGAGCAAACTGTGATGTATTGATAACAATGCTTCCAAATTCTCCTCATGTAAAAGCAGTTCTTTTTAATGAAAATGGAGCAGCTGAAGGGTTAAAAGCAGGGACTACTGTTATAGATATGAGTTCTATCAATCCAGTAGAAAGCCAAAGTATAGCAGCAAAATTAGCTGAAACAGGAGTAGAACTTTTAGATGCACCAGTTTCAGGAGGAGAACCAAAAGCAATAGATGGAACTATATCTGTTATGGTTGGAGGAAAAGAAGAAATATTCAATAAATACTATGATCTTATGAAAACTATGGCAGGATCAGTAGTAAGAGTAGGGAATGTAGGAGCAGGAAATACTACAAAATTAGCAAACCAAATGATAGTTGCTCTTAATATTGCAGCATTAAGTGAAGCTTTTGTTCTTTGTGAAAAAGCAGGGGTAGATCCTCAGTTAGTATTTGACGCAATAAAAGGAGGGCTTGCAGGAAGTACTGTAATGAATGCAAAAGCTCCTATGATGATATCAAGAAACTTTGAGCCAGGATTTAGAATTGAATTACATATAAAAGATCTTCAAAATGCACTTGATACATCTCATTCAATAAATGCATCTCTGCCATTAACTGCTCAAGTAATGGAAATAATGCAGGCTTTGAAAATAGATGGAAGAGAAAAGAAAGATCATGCAGCAATCTTGAATTACTATGAAAAAATAAACAATGTAACAGTTGGAGAAAAAAAATAATAAAAGGGAGAGAGTACATATGATACCTAAAATTGTAGAAATGAATGTAATTCCAGTAGCTGGATATGACAGCATGCTGCTTAATCTAAGTGGAGCTCATGGGCCTTACTTCACAAGAAATGTAGTTATTTTAAAAGCAGACAATGGAGCTATCGGAGTGGGAGAAGTTCCAGGTGGGGAAAAAATAAGAAAAACTTTGGAAGATGCTAAAGAATTAGTAGTAGGAAAAAGTATTGGAGAATATAAAAATATAATAAAAAATATTTATGATACATTTAAAGACAGAGATTCTTCTGGAAGAGGAAATCAAACATTTGACCTTAGAACTACTGTTCATGTAATGACAGCAGTTGAAGCTCCTCTATTGGACCTTTTAGGAAAATTCTTAAATGTGCCAGTAGCAGCATTATTAGGAGAAGGACAGCAAAGAGAAAAAGTAAAAGTATTAGGATATCTATTCTACATAGGAGATAAAGATAAAACTGATCTTCCTTATTTAGATAATGATGATAATTCAGATGACTGGGGAAAAGTTAGAAGAAAAGAAGCAATGACACCAGAAGCTGTTGTTGAGTTAGCAAAAGCAGCTCACAAGAGATATGGATTTGAAGACTTTAAATTAAAAGGAGGAGTGCTGAAGGGAGCAGAGGAAATTAAAGCTATAAAAGCTCTTCATGAAGCATTCCCAGAAGCAAGAATAACACTTGATCCAAATGGAGCTTGGTCTCTAAAGGAAGCAATATCTTTATGTAGAGATATGCATGGAATACTTGCTTATGCTGAAGATCCATGTGGTGCAGAAAATGGATTCTCTGGAAGGGAAGTTATGGCTGAATTCAGAAAGGCAACAGGTCTTCCTACAGCAACAAATATGATAGCTACTGACTGGAGACAAATGCAGCATTCAATAGCTCTGAACAGTGTTTCTATTCCTCTTGCCGATCCTCATTTCTGGACTATGGAAGGATCAGTAAGAGTTGCACAAATGTGTAATGAATTTGGATTGACTTGGGGATCACACTCAAACAATCACTTTGACATCTCTCTTGCAATGTTCAGTCATGTTGCAGCAGCAGCTCCAGGAAATATTACAGCTATCGATACTCACTGGATATGGCAGGATGGACAGGATTTAACTAAAAACGCTCATAAAATAGTTGGTGGAGAAATAACAGTCCCTAAAGATGTTCCAGGTCTTGGAATTGAAATAGATATGGATAAAATTATGGCAGCTCATAAATTATATGTAGAGAAAAATTTAGGAGCAAGAGATGACTCTGTGGCTATGCAGTATTTAATAAAAGACTGGAAATTTGATAATAAAAGACCTTGTTTAGACAGGGATTAGGGGGAAATACAATATGGATTTAAATTTATTAAAAGGGATATATGTTCCAATTCTTACTCCAATGGATGAGAATGAGAATGTAGATATAGAAAAATTAAAAAAGCAGATAAATTTTGTAATAGATGGAGGAGTCAGTGGAATACTGGCTCATGGAAGCAATAGTGAATTCTATATGTTTGATGATGAAGACTATGAACTTATTACAAAGACTATAGTTGAAGAAGTAAATGGAAGAGTTCCAGTAATAATGGGGATAGGAGCTATAAGAACATCTAAATGTATAAAATTGGCTCAAATGGGAAAAAGAATAGGTGTAGATGGAGTTGCTCTTTTACAGCCTATGTTTTTAAAACCTACAGAGGAAGAACTATTTCTTCATTATAAAACAGTAGCAGAATCTATTGAAGAACTTCCGCTTTTGATATATAATAATCCTAGAATAGGATATACACTGTCTGCTGACTTAGTAGAAAGACTGGCAAGAAAGGTAAAAAATATTGTTGGGATAAAAGATTCAAGTGGAGATATAAATCAATTACTTGAATTTATAAGAAGAACAAGAGATATAGAATTTAAAATATTTGGTGGAAAAGATACTCTATTATTCTCTTCACTTACAGTTGGAGCAGTGGGAGGGGTATGTACTGCGGCTAATATATTCCCTGAACTTGTAGCATCTATATACAATAAATATAGAGAAGGAGATCTTAAAGAATCTTTAGAACTTCAATTCAAGCTTAATCCTGTTAGATTGTCTATGGACAAGGCAAGTTTCCCTGTAGCTACAAAAGATATGGCAAATATCAATAAGATGAATGTAGGGGAACCTATAAAACCAAGCCTTCCATCTAGTAAAACTGTTGTAGATTTTATGGCAGGAAAGATGGCAGAAGCTGGTCAAATAAAGAGGTAACTTATGAAAGAGATAAAAGTCATCATAGCAGTTGATTCTTTTAAGGGAAGTGCATCTTCGAGAGAAGTTGCAGAAAGTATTGAAAAGGGTATAAAGAAATTCGACAGAAATAATATTGTTACAAAAAAAGTTTCTATTGCAGATGGCGGAGAAGGAACAGTAGAAGCCATCGTTGAAGCTGTCAATGGAGAATACAAATTTTTAGAAGTACCTGGACCTTTTGGAGATAAAGTCAAAGCAAGGTTTGGAGTGATACGAGGAAATGCTGCTGTTCTTGAAATGGCTGAATCTTCTGGATTGAATCTGGTAAAACGTGAAAATCTTAATCCATACAAGGCAAATACATATGGAGTAGGGGAGATGCTTAAAGCTATATTAGATATGGGAATAAGAGATATCTATATAGGTTTGGGAGGGAGTGCAACTAATGATGGTGGAGCAGGAATGCTTACATCATTAGGGGTGAAATTCTATAATTCAATTGGGGAAAGAATAGGATATACACCTGAAGAATTAAAAAATGTGGCTAAAGTAGATATTTCTGGATTAGATCCAAGAATATCTGAGGCTCACATAACAGTTTTATCAGATGTACGTAATTGTTTGTGTGGAGAAAATGGAGCTTCGTATATTTACGGACCTCAAAAAGGTGCAAAACCTGAAGATGTAAAAATTCTTGATAAAATTCTTGAAAATTATGGAAATATTATAGATAATATAGTAGGAAAGTCATTCTCTAAAGAACCTGGAAGCGGTGCTGCTGGAGGTCTTGGATATGCATTGCTAAGCATATGTGGGGCAGAATTTAAAGAAGGCATCGTTAAAATAATGGAACTTATAGAGCTTGAAAATCTGATAAAAGATGCAGATCTTGTGATTACTGGAGAAGGAAGAATCGATAACCAATCTGTCAATGGGAAAGCCCCAGTAGGTATCGCTAAGACTGCTAAAAAATATGATATTCCTGTTATAGCAATAGTAGGAAGCTCTGCCAGAAATCTTGATGATATCTATGCAAATGGAATAGATTTGGTAATGGATATAATCAATGAACCAATGAATTTGGAGAGAGCTATTCATGATGTAAAAGAGTTGTTGGAATTTGCAGGAGAAAAGGCTATGAGAGCATTTTTCCTAAAAGGAGATCATTAAATAAAAATAGGAGTGACTAAAAGGTATTTTACTGACAAGTCACTCTATTTTTATTATTCAAAAATAATTTAGGAGGGAGAAAATGAGAAAAAAGATAATGCTGCCAGATGGAATAATAACTGGAAATCTGGGGATAGGAACTTGGTATATGGGAGACTCATCATCAGCTCATAAAGAAGAGATAGAATGCATAAGATATGCTATTGATAATGGAGTAAATTTGATAGATACAGCTGAAATGTATGGGAATGGAAACAGTGAATATTTAGTGGGTGAAGCTATAAAGGGGCATGACAGGGATTCTTTGTTTATTGTATCAAAAGTTCTTCCAAGCAATGCAGGGAGAAACAGGATATTTCAGTCATGTGAGAATACTCTTAAAAGATTGGGAACAGACTATTTAGATATGTATCTACTTCATTGGAGAGGAATAGTTCCCCTTGATGAAACTATTGAGTGCATGGAGGAATTAAAAGCTTCAGGGAAAATAAAACGTTGGGGAGTATCAAATATGGATATAGATGATATGTTTGAAATAACTCATGCAGCAAAAGGGGATCAATGTCAAGTAAATCAGGTACTGTACCACTTAGGTTCTCGTGGTATAGAATATTCTTTAAAACCTTTTACTGATTCCAGAAATATTCCAACAATGGCATATTGTCCTCTGGCACAGGGAGGGAGACTAAAAGATAAACTTTTAAGATCAAAATCTGTTGCAAAAATAAGTGAGAAATATGGAATATCTCCGATTCAGGTACTTCTCTGCTTCACATTAAGTCAGGAAAATATGATATCAATACCTAAAGCATCAAAATTAAAACATATGAAAGAAAATATTCAATGCTTGGATATAAAATTAGATGAAGAGGATATGAAGCTTTTAAATAGTGAATTTCCTGCTCCTAACAGAAAAATTCCATTGGATATAGAATAAATAAAAAACCCCTCAGTTAGGGCTGAGGGATTTTTTATATGATAGCAAAAATTAGAATAGGCGTATCAGTAATTATATTATAACCTATTTTGTCAAATTTTGCGCTTTAAAATCTTCAAATCTTTCAGGAAAATATTTTTCTACAAGGTCAGAATATTCTTTAGTAGTCTTTAATTCAACTATAGCGTCGCTAAATTTTTCTGCAAGTTCTTTATCAGATTTTCTAAATGCTATAGAAGCACCTGGTTTAGGATCAATAATAGAATCTATTTTTTTAATTCTGTCCATAGTGTTAAGATATTCTTTTCCAGAGTTATCTGCAATAATTACACAGTCAACCTTTCCATTTTGAAGGTCCATTAAAGCATTAGTGAAAGTGTTATATAGTTTAGGAACACTTCCATTATTTATAGCAAACTGCTCCTGCATACTTCCCATTTGAACTCCAGCAGTTTTTCCTTTTAAATCCTCTTTTGTTTCAAAAGTACTGTTTTCATTAACTATAACATAGTGTTCAGAAGTAAAGAAAATATATGGTATAGAGAAAGATACAGCTTTTTGTCTTTCAGGAGTTTGAGACATACCAGCAATAACAGCATCTATTTTTTTCATTTGAAGGGCAGGAAGCAGTCCATCAAAAGACATGTTTACCCATTCTATTTCATAGCCTAATTTTTTTCCAAGTTCATCCATTACCCCAATATCAAATCCAACCATTTTACCATCTTCAAGATATTCATAAGGTTTAAATTCAGCGTTAGTCCCCACATAAAGTTTTTTAGCTGCAAAAGAAAGTGTTGATAAAAGCAGTGTAAATATAAGTACAAGTTTTTTCATTTTTTATCCCCCTATTTTTTAAATGTTTCTTTAAATTCTTCAGCTCTTTCAGGAAAATACTTTTCTAATAACTGAAGGTAAGTTCCATCATCTCTTAATTTTAAAATAGCTTCATTTACAGCTTTTACAAGGTCAGTTTCACCTTTTCTAAAAGCTATAGAAGCACCAGGCTGACTGTCTATAACAATGTCAACTTTTTTAAGACCTTTCATATTTTCAAGATAAGCATTCCCAGATACATCTGCAATGATGACAGCAGAGATTTTATCCTGTTGAAGATCCATCAAAGCTCCAGTCCATGCATTATATATTTGAGGTATTCCACCTAATGCAATAGTAAATTCTTCTTGAATAGTTCCAATCTGAACTCCTACTTTTTTATCTTTTAACTCCTCTTTTTTGACAATAGGACTATTTTCATTAACTATAACATAGTGCTCAGATTTTGTGAACATATATGGCATTGAAAAATCAACAGCTTTTTGTCTTTCAGGAGTTTGAGACATACCAGCGATAACAGCATCTACTTTTTTCATTTGAAGGGCAGGAAGCAGTCCGTCAAATCCCATATTTACCCAATGAACTTCATATCCAATTTCTTTTCCAATAGCATCCATAAAGTCAATATCGAATCCAGTTATTTTATCTCCTTCAAGATATTCGTAAGGCTTAAATTCAGCATTAGTTCCCACATAAAGTTTTTTAGCTGCAAAAGAAAGTGTTGATAAAATCATCATAAATAATATAATAAGTTTTTTCATAAATTTTCCTCCCAAGATTTTATAGTTTAAATTTTATCCTCTACATTTTTTTAACATTTTTGTTAAATTCATCTTTTATTTCTTTTAATAATTCAGCATCAGTGAAAATATCCATAGCTGTAAGTGCCATTGATATAGCAGATTCTTCCATTCCTTTGTAAGCTTCTGGAGCTATAGATGCACTTGCAAATTCTACACTGTGACCAGTCAAGTGTGCTGTTGTAAGTGGGAAATATGGATGTATAGCTGGGCAGCAGTGGCTTACATCTCCCATATCTGTCGATCCTCCTGATTCTTTGCTTCTGATGTCAGTAACACCTAAAGATTTTAGATTTTTTTCATAAGCTGCTGAAAGTTTTTCATTAGTAACAAGATCAGCAAAGCTAGTTTCATAGTTTATTATCTCTAAAGTAGTTCCACTGGCAAGAGCAGCTCCCTTAGCACAATTTTTTACTCTTTCTACAAGACCTTTTAAGTAGTCTAATGTTTTAGCTCTTACATAGAAGTTAGCTACAGCTAAATCAGGAATTATATTAGCAGCTTTTCCACCATTAGATATTACTCCATGAATTCTTGCTGTTTCTAAAGTTTGCTGTCTAAGAGCATTGATAGAGTTGAAAAGTATTAATACTCCATCAAGAGCATTTATTCCTTCATGAGGAGCTCCAGCAGCATGAGCAGTTTTACCTTTAAATGTAAATTGGATAGCTTCCATAGCTTGAGAAGTACCACTTCTGTGATGAGCTTCACCAGTAGGATGAGCAGCCATAGCCACATCAATATCATCAAAAACTCCTAGAGACGCCATTTGAACTTTAGCTCCGTTTGTTTCCTCAGCAGGAGTACCAATTACCATTATTTCACCAGCTATATCTCCCATGATCTCTTTAGTAAGAATACCAGCTGCTACACTTGTAACACCAAATATATTATGTCCACATCCATGTCCTATTCCAGGAAGAGCATCATATTCAGCAAGAATAGCTACTTTTGGTCCAGGTTTACCAGTGCTGTATTTTCCCATAAAAGAAGTAGGAAGCCCTGCAAAGTTTGTTTCAACTGTAAATCCGTGTTTTTTAAGCATTTCAGTGTGAGCTGCACAAGCTTTGAATTCCTGTAATCCCAGTTCAGGGTTGTTATATAGATATTCATTTAATTCTTTAAATTCCTCTGTGTATTTTGAAAAAAGTTTTGAAAGTTTTGCTGACATGTTTTCCATTTTTCCCTCCATTGATATTTTATATTTATATAATTTTTTGTAAAATAAAAAGTCAGTATAACATATGAATGCTACACTGACATTGATTTAAAAAATATGATCATGGGTTATATAAAAAAATATAAGCCCAAATCTTCAAAAATAATCAAGATATGATCTAAAATTTATTCATCAAAAAGTCATAATGTCGTTTAGCAGACAAAAGAGATAAGGTATTCAATATTTTTATTGCTTTTCCTGTTCCTTATCCTTAGTTTGTTAAATGACATTCTGAACTTCCCCCTTTTTTTAATTTCTTATTGTTTTAGGTATATCATATGAAAATATAATTGTCAATAAATTTTTATTTTTTTATTTTCTTTTCTTCAAGAAGTTCCAGCTTTCTGAGGTTTTCTCCTTTTAAAATATATACAAGGTCAACTGCCAAATGCATAACATGATCTGAGAACCTTTCATATTTTTTATTCAGAAGTACTAAATAGGTTCCTCCTTCTACATTATCTGGAGAAGCTTTCATTAAATCAATAAGAGTAGTCATATTTTTTTCAGCCATTTCATCAATTTCTTCATCTTGTGTAAGAAGGAGATAAAGAGCTTTTTCATCACTATTTATAAAAGCAGAGATATAAGTTTCATAGATAGTTTTAATTTTTAATACCATAGGGTAAAGAGTTTCTTTTAGATATTTTGATACTTGTGGAGAACTTTTTTCAATATCTTTTATTATTTTAAAATTGGCTTTAAGAAGATCTCCCATTCTCTCTAAAAGACGAGCACTATTAATAAGCATAATAAGCAGTCTTAAATTTCCAGCTGCTGGTTGAAATCTAGCTATTGATATTATAGAATCCTCTTTTAATTTTACTTCAAAAGCATTTATAACATCTTCCACCACTACACATTCACCATATAGAGCAGAATCTAATTTTTGTTTATACAACATTTCTATATTTACATCAAGTACTCTGTTAAGGTTTTTTAAAAGTTCCAAGTAGTGCTGGTTAAGTCCTTCGAGACTTTCTTGCAAGTTTTTCATTTTATTCCTCCTAATTAGATTTGTGATAGAGAAAATATAAATTTGGAATCAGAAAGTATTTTATCCAAATTTTCCTGTAATATAATCCTCTGTTTTTTTGTTGTTTGGAGCTGTAAATATTATTTCTGTCTTGTCAAATTCTTCCAACACTCCCTGATAGAAGAATCCAGTATATTCTGATATTCTAGAAGCCTGCTGCATATTGTGTGTAACAATAATTATGCTGTATTGTTTTTCAAGCTGTCTGATAAGTTCTTCTATTTTAGCTGTTGAAATTGGGTCGAGAGCTGATGTGGGCTCGTCCATCAAAAGTATTTCAGGACTTACTGAGATAGCTCTGGCTATACACAATCTCTGCTGCTGTCCTCCAGAAAGTCCAAGAGATGACTGATGAAGTTTATCTTTTACCTCATTCCATAGAGCAACAGACTTTAAAGAGCTTTCAACAATCTCTTCAAGTTTATCTTTGTCCTTTTCTCCATGAAGTTTAGGAGCATATACAAGATTTTCATATATTGTTTTAGGGAATGGATTTGGTTTTTGAAATACCATTCCAATATTTTTTCTAAGTTCAACTATATCATAATCTTTATCAAAAATATTTTTTCCATCAAATAGGATTTCTCCTTCATATTTTGCACCAGTGATTAGGTCATTCATCCTGTTTATTGATCTTAAAAAAGTTGATTTACCACATCCTGATGGACCTATAAGTGCAGTTACTTTATTTCTTTTGATTTCCATATTTATACTTTTCAGAGCCTGAAAACTGCCATAATAGAAATTGAAATCTTTTACCAGTATTCTGATATCTTCGTTACTCATATTATATTTTTCCTCCTAAGTTTATGAATTATAAAAGATTATTTGTTGTTAAATTTCTGTCTGATTACAGCTCCGATCAAATTGAAACTGATAGTTATTACCACAAGAACGAAAAGAGTACCATTCATATAACTTATTGGCATATTAGGAACTTGTGTAGAGATTACATATAAGTGATACGGCAGAGCCATTACCTGATCCCAAGGTGTTTCTGGGAGAAAAGGAAGATAAAAGGCTACTGCTGTAAACATTATAGGAGCTGTCTCCCCAGCTGCTCTGGATATACTTAAAATAACTCCTGTAAGTATTCCAGGAAGAGCGGCAGGAAGAACTACTTTAGTAATAGTTTCCCATTTTGTAGCTCCAAGAGCCAGTGAAGCTTCTCTCAGATGATTAGGAATAGCCAGTAAAGATTCTCTTGTAGAAGTGATAATTACAGGGAGACACATAATTCCCAGAGTAAGAGAACCAGAGATTATAGAAACACCAAATCCCAGAAATATTACGAAAAGAGCCATTCCAAAAAGTCCATATATTATACTTGGTATTCCTGCAAGGTTAATAATTGTAAGGTTTATTATCCTTGTAAGAAGATTATCCTTTGCATATTCTACAAGATATATCCCTGTAAAGATTCCGAAGGGAACTGAAACAACAATAGTACCAATAGTTAGGTAGATTGTACCTATAATAGCTGGGAAGATTCCTCCCTCTCTCATTCCATTTCTGGGCATTTCAGTAAGAAATTCCCAAGAAATAGCTGGGATACCTTTATATATTATATATCCAATAATCAGAAAGACAGGGAGTATAGAAATTATTCCAATAGCTTTTATTATATTTTCAAATATTTTTTCTCCATTTTTTTTAATTATAAGCATAATTTTCTCCTCTGTGATTAATTCATTTTTCTAGATTTTTGTATAAAATTATCTGCCACACTGTTAGTTATAAAACTTATCAGGAACAGGACAATACCTATTGCAAATAAAGCATAGTAGTGTGTGCTTCCCTGAACTACTTCTCCCATTTCAGCTGCAATGGTAGCTGTAAGAGTTCTCACTGGAGAAAGAGGAGAAAGTGCAAGTATTGGTGAGTTTCCTGTAACCATTAAAACTGTCAGTGTTTCTCCGATTATTCTTCCGAATCCCAGCATTATTCCAGCAAATATACCTGGAAAAGCAGCAGGAAGAAGAACATTGAATATAGTTTCAATCTTATTTGCTCCAAGAGCTAAAGAAGCTTCTTTATATGATTTATCTAGAGCATTTAATGAATCATCAGCAATACTTACTATAGTAGGAATTGCCATGAAAGCCAGCATTATTCCACCAGTAAGAGCAGTAAGACCACTGTTTAGATTAAATAGATTCTTTATAGGGCCAGAAAGAACGTATAGGCCTATAAATCCAAGAACAACTGATGGTATTGCAGACATTGTTTCAATCGTTACTTTTAGCATAGTCCTTGTTTTAGGAGAGGCATATTCTGAGATATATACTGCTGTAGAAATTCCTACAGGAATAGAAATCATTAGAGCTACCAATGTTACCCAGAAAGATCCTGCCAGTAATGGAAGCAGTCCATAAAACTCTGAAAGTGATATCCACCTTGTTCCAAAGAGAAACTTTGATAGAGGATAGTGCTTAAAGAACTTTATTCCATTTAAAAATATAAAAAGAAAAATAAGGAATATGATTATGATATTTGAGACTCCTATTCCGAATAAGGCATGTCTCATACCTGAATCTTTGACCTTTCTTATGGAAAACATAATACCTCCTATATGAATAAAAAATTTACATACATTATGCAGTTAATATTGTTCATTTAAAATAATCTTAAAGCCAATGTGTAAAATCAGTATTAATCCAATGTAAAAATGGTGTAAAAAAAATTTTACGCTAATTTTACAGTAATTTAATAATTGATTAACAATAGAGAGATATAGTGATGTTGTAAAGTGAAAGAAAATTAATTTAAGATATATTGAGGAGGTAAATATTATGAAAAAAAGTTTTTTAAAGAAGGGTTTAATAGCAGCTTTAATAGTTATAGGAGGTATGGGATTAGGACAAAAGGCTGAAGCAAGATCAAGTGTTGTACAGGTAAAAGGATCAGATACTATATTAAATGCTTCACAAGCTATAGCAGAAAAATTTATGAGTGAGAACAAAGGAGCAAGAATAGCAGTAACTGGTGGAGGATCAGGAGTAGGAATATCAGCTTTGATAAACAAAACTACTGATATAGCAATGGCATCAAGAAATATTAAAGACAAAGAGATTGAACAGGCTAAGGCTAAAGGAATAAATGTAGATGAAATAGTAGTTGGATTTGATGGAATTACAATCATAGCTAATAAGAGCAATCCAATAAAAGATATTGATGATAAAACTCTGGGAAAAGTATTCAGAGGGGAAATCACTAACTGGAAAGAATTAGGTGGAGACGATGCAGAAATAGTGGTTCTGTCAAGAGATTCTTCATCAGGAACACATGAATTTTTTAAAGAACATATAATCAGAGAAGGAAACTCTAAAGGAACTCAGGAATATGGAGCTAAAACTTTGTATATGCCTTCTAACGAAGCAATAAAACAAGAAGTAAAAGCTAATAAATATGCTGTAGGATACATTGGTATGGGATATATGGATTCATCAGTGGAAGCTGTAACAGTAGATGGTGTAGCAGCTACTCCAGAAAATGTTCTGAATAAAACATATCCAATAGCTAGAGAAGTTTTCTGGTATGCTGACAGTGCTAGAGAGGGAATTGTAAAAAGCCTGGTTGATTATGCAGTATCTCCAAAGGGACAGAAAATAATCAAAAATGAAGGATTTGTACCTGTAAAATAGCATTGACTGAAAAATGAGATTATTATAAAAGAGACTGACTTATTAAATAGAAATAAAGTTTTAGAACTTTTCCAGCAGAAATATTTATTATTGATTTCTCTAGTTTTCAAATTTCTAAAACTCAATCTATCTTTTAGTTAGTCTCTTTTTTATGATATAATTAAGATAGAAATAAAAAATAAAACAGGGGGACTCAGATGAGAATTCTAGTTGTAGAAGACGATAAAGAGATACAGGAACTGATAACATATTTTTTAACAAAAGAAGGATATGAAGTAGATAGAGCCTCTGATGGATTAGAAGGACTAAAGCTTTTAAAAGAAAATAAAAATGATTTAGTTGTTCTAGATTTGATGCTGCCTAATTTAGATGGAAAAAACTTTACAAAGATAGTGAGAGATATATCTTCTGAATATGGAGAGCCAGTGATAATAATGCTTACTGCTAAAACAGAGATAGAAGATGTATTAGATGGACTGGAAATAGGGGCAGATGACTATATGAAAAAACCTTTTGACCCTAGAGAACTTGTTTTGAGAATAAAAAAATTCCTTAAAACAACAGATAGAGAAATAAAAAATGAAAAATATAGATTTAAAGATATAGAAATTGATGAAAGCAGGCATATGGTAACAGCTAATGGAGAAGAGGTAGAACTTTCTAAAAAAGAATATGATTTGCTTTTACTTCTCATAAAAAACAGAGATCTGGTTATTACAAGGGAAAGAATACTGGATAAAGTTTGGAACAGCAACTACTATACAGGAGACAGAACTGTGGATGTGTATATATCAAAACTGAGGGATAAAATCCCTGAACTATCTGGATGTATAAAGACAGTGAAAGGAGTGGGATACAAATTAGAAGAAAAGAAATAATCACTTTGATAATGATATTGATTATAGAAGGGATATTTATCGGCCTCAATTCAACTATTCTTTCAAATCTTTATCAACAGAGAATGAAGCAGAATTTAAAACAGGATAATATTTTAATTAAGAGGCTGGCAGAAGATTATAGACACGATAAGTACAAAGATGTATTTTCAGAAAGTGATCTTAGATTTACAATGATAGACTATGATGGCAATGTTGTATTTGACTCTAAAAATGTGGACAGAGAAGAACATATGGACAACCATTTGAAAAGAGAAGAAGTGCAGGAGGCTATCAATGGAGAAGAAGGATTTGCTATTAGAAAAAGCAAAACTTTGGGGTATCAGCTTGCTTATTATACAACAAGCTTTACAAATGATTTTGGTGAAAAGTATATAATAAGAACATCCAGTGATTATTCAAAGGAAATCAGACAGATAAGAGAGTTTTTATTAGTTCAGATAATGTTTTTTCTTGCACTGAATTTTGCTATTCATTTTTTCTATAAAAACTATATCAAGAGAGATTTTTACAATAAGATTAAAAAGATGAAAAGATTTCTTGAAGTTGGAGAAAAGGAAAAAATCAACTATCTTAAAGAGGAAAAATGGTTTTTTGAATTTTGGGATATTTTGAAAGAGTGGCAGGGAAGAAACCTGAAAAATATTGAGAGATTAGAGAGAGAAAGGAAAACACTGTCTTTAGTGGTATCATCAGTGGATATTTTTATAGGATTATTAAACAATGAAGGAAAGTTTGTTGTAAAGAATGATGTGCTCAGCTATCTTGTAGACTCAACTAGAGAGAAATATTTAGAATGTATTAGATATATAGAAATAATAGATATAATAAAAAAAGGTATCAATGAAAAAACAAATGTAAAAGAAGAAATTTATGTGCAGGGATTAAAAAGATATTTTATAGTTACATTGAAACAGTTAGAATTTAGTAATCAGGTTCTCATTACTATAAAAGATATCACAAGTACGAGAAAAGCAGTTGAAGTTCAGAAAAACTTTATCAGTAATGTAAGTCATGAATTAAAGACCCCCCTCACTAATATAAAAGGATATCTGATAGCTCTTGAAGACGCCCCAGATCCTATGAGGGAAAAGTTTTTAAGTGTGATTAAAAGCAATGTGGAAAAACTGGAAAATATAGTTTTGGATTTCCTAAATATATCAAAAATTGAAAATTCAAATATATTAAATGTAACACAGGTAAGCATTGAAAAAATAAAAAATAATATTCATTCAACTATGGAAATGCTTCTTAAAAAGAAAAATGCGTCTATTGAATATGAAATAGATGTGTTAGATGAAAATAATTATATAAGAGTTGATTTTGATAAAATAACAATGATATTAAAGAATCTTATTGAAAATGGAATTATATATAACAAGTCTGAAACCCCTGAGATAAAAGTAAAAATATCAGAAGGACAGGACAGATATAATTTTTCTGTTTCAGATAATGGAATAGGAATACCAGCAGCAGAGCAGTATAAAGTTTTTGAAAGATTTTATAGAGTGGACAGAGCAAGAACAAGTAATCTTGGCGGAACAGGATTAGGTCTTGCAATTGTAAAAAGCCTTATAGAGAAATACGGTGGAAAGATATCTGTAGTTTCAGAGGAAGGAAAAGGAACGACATTTGAATTTTACATTTCCAAATAACGAAAGAGGGGCAATAATAATCCTTGACCAAATATTTTAAACCTAATATAATATTAGAAGAGTATATTAAAATATCAGGAGGGAATATGGGAAAGATAAGAAGTATTTTATTAGTTGTATTTATGATGATTCTTTCAGCCTTTTCATTTTCTTATGAGCCAGGAAGCTATAAAGGGGAAGCTGCTGGTTATGGGGGAAAAGTAGAAGTAGAAGTAACTGTATCAAAGGATAGAATAGAGAATATAAAAGTTCTTTCTAACAAAGAGACGCCATTTATATCAAGTGTGGCAATTGAAAGAATACCAGCAATGGTATTGGAGAAACAAAGCCTTGGTGTAGATACAGTAGCAGGAGCTACTGTGAGCAGCAGAGGAGTTCTTACTGCTATTACTAATGCAGTGAAAGCAGCTGGAGGAGATGTAAGAGAACTTAGAAAAAGAGTTCCAGCTCCAGAAATCAAAAAAGGAAACAGAGAATATATTGCTGATGTTGTAGTTATTGGTGGTGGAGGAGCAGGACTTGCTGCTGCTACTTCAGCTAAACAAAATGGAGCAAGTGTTATACTTATAGAAAAAATGCCTAGATTAGGTGGAAATACAGTACTGGCAGGGGGAGCATATAATGCTGTAGACCCTAAAAGACAAAAAGCTCAAGGAATAGAGGATTCTGTAGATCTTCACTATCAACATACATATGAAGGTGGAGATAAGAAAGGAAATCCAAAACTTGTAAGAATACTTGTTGAAAATGCTTATCCAGCATTAGAGTGGTTAGAAAGTTTGGGAGTAACTTTCAAAGATGAAGTGTTTACAGTATTGGGAGCTCTTTATCCAAGAAGTCATAAACCAACTACACCAGTTGGAACTGGAATGATTATTGCTCATAAAGATTTTGCTGAACAAAATGGAATAATGATTTTCTATGAAACTGAAGCAAAAGATTTTATTGTAAAAGATGGAAAAGTAGCTGGAGTAGAAGCTGAAGATGCAAAAAATAAAATTGTATTTAATGCTAAAAAAGCTGTAATTCTTGCAACTGGAGGATTTGCTGGAGATGTAGAATATAGACAGCAGTTCAATTCTAATTTGACAGAAAATATTCTTACAACTAATCACCCTGGTGGAGATGGATCAGGAGTGAAAATGGCTGAGAAAATAGGAGCTAAATTAATAGGGATGGAAGATATTCAACTTCTTCCTATGGGAGATCCTGTGACTGGAAGTTTAAGTGGAAATATAGAAACTACTGTTGAAGACAGAATATTTGTAAATAAAGATGGAAGACGTTTTGTGGCAGAAGATGAGAGAAGAGATGTTATGACAAATGCTCTTTTCAAACAGAAAGATGCCTATATGTGGGTAATAGTAGATTCAAAAGTTTATCCTACATTAGAAACTAAAAATAATTTTAATGAACCTATTGGAGATTTAATAAAAGCTGGAAGAGCTGTGAAGGCAGATACATTAGATGAACTTGCAGAGAAAATAGGAGTTCCTGCTGATACTCTTAAAAAGACTATTGCAGACTATAATAAATGTGTAGATGCTAAAAAAGATCCATTTGGAAGAAAACTTTTTGGTATAAAATTTGATAAAGCACCTTATTATGCAGGGCCACGTATTCCTACTGTACACCATACTATGGGTGGAGTAGAAATCAATGAGAAAGCTCAGGTAATAAATACTAAAGGGAATCCAATTCCTGGACTGTATGCAGCTGGAGAGGTAACTGGAGGAATCCATGGAACTAACAGACTTGGTGGAAACGCTTTAACAGATATAACTGTATTTGGTAGAATAGCTGGAGAAAATGCAGCTAAAGAGAAATAAAAATTAAATAAAAATTAAATAAAATGAGAGGGGCAGGTAACAAGCTCTTCTCATTTTTCTCTTTAATGGAATTTTAAAGGAAGGAAATATTTTAAAATATCCCCATTACTATTTACAAAATAAATAAAAATATGGTATATTAAAGTTGAGTGTAAAAATAAAAAACAAAAAAAGGGGTAAGAAAATGGCAAAATTAAAAAGTATTGTAACTGCATACAAAGCACAAGTAAATCCACAAGTTTCAGGAATAGTAGATATATTTGGAGCTTTTGATAATCTGATTCAACCTATGTTTCCATTTCCAATGGCAAACTTATCAATAGTCTTAACTTTTTCTGATTTAGAAAGACCAACAATGTTTGAAGTAAGATTAAATGCACCTGATGATACATTAATTACAAAAGGAGAATTTGGAGTATACTTAGATCCATTTGGAGTAGGTAAAAAAATACTTGATTTAGAAAAATTCTTAATAACAGAAAGAGGAAAATATACAATAGATATATTTGAAAAAATAGCAGAAGATAAAGTTAAATTTATTGAGACAGCAGATCTTTTTATTGCTGACTATCCACCTCAAAGAAGATTTGCTGATGAAGAAATAGCTCATATACTAGCTGCTGAAGGAGTAATCAAAACTGTTAAAACTGAATTTAAACCAGTTGAAGATGCAGAGCCTGTAAAAATTCAAATAAGTCTTGATAAAAATGCTCCATTGGAAGAAGGGCATATTGCTATACCAGAAAATGACAGAATAACTGTTGGAGATAAGATATTTGATCTTACTGGAATAAGAAGACAAATTGAATGGATGTTTGGAAATCCTATTCCTAAACAGCCTGAAGCTGATCCAGAAAAGCAGGAAGAAGAAAATGTTGAAAAAACTGAGGAAAAATAAAGAAAAAGCTTGACATAATAAGGGAAAATGAATATAATAATTAGGTATATTAAACCTTTCCCACAAAAGGACCGTTGCGTTATATTATGAAGATATAACATTTGAGGAGGAAAAATTAAAGTGAAAAAGTATACTTTTATGCAAAGAAAAGAAGATGTTGTTAGAGAATGGCATCATTACGACGCAGAAGGACAAATATTAGGTAGATTAGCAGTTGAAGTTGCTAAAAAATTAATGGGTAAAGACAAATTAACTTTCACTCCACACATTGATGGAGGAGATTTTGTAGTAGTTACTAATGTAGCTAAAATAATGGTTACTGGAAAGAAGTTAACTGATAAAACATATTACAATCACTCTGGATTCCCAGGTGGATTAAGAGAAAGAAAACTAGGAGAAATCTTAGATAAGAAACCAGAAGAACTATTAATGCTAGCTGTTAAAAGAATGCTTCCAAAAAATAAATTAGGAAGAGAACAACTAACAAGATTAAGAGTGTTTGCAGGTGCAGAACATGCACATACAGCACAAAAACCAGTAAAGGTAGAATTTTAATAGGGGGTAAATGACAGTGGCTGAAATGATTCAATATAGAGGAACTGGTAGAAGAAAAACTTCTGTAGCAAGAGTAAGACTAATTCCTGGAGGAAAAGGAATTGAAATAAATGGAAAATCAATGGCTGAATACTTTGGAGGAAGACAAATTCTTTCTAGAATAGTAGAGCAACCATTAGTTTTAACTGAAACTTTAGACAAATTTGAAGTAAGAGTTAATGTAGTTGGAGGAGGAAACTCTGGACAAGCTGGAGCTATTAGACATGGTGTAGCAAGAGCTTTACTACTTTCTGACGAAACTTTAAAAGCAGCTCTAAGAGAAGCTGGATTCCTAACTAGAGACTCAAGAATGGTAGAAAGAAAGAAATATGGAAAGAAAAAAGCAAGAAGAAGTCCTCAATTCTCAAAAAGATAATTGGTTGGATTTTACAGACTCCACAAACACAATGTTTGTGGGGTTTTTTATTTGTATAAAAATGCGAAAATATATAAAAAAAGTAGATAGTAGGTACCATACAGGTATCATACAGAACCCAGACTTTTTTCTTCTAATTCCTTAAATAAAGATAGTTTAAGGTAAAAAAGAAAATACCCTGTAAAAAATACAGGGTATTTTTCATTAATTTATTAATTCTACATTTTTTCTTAGCTCTTCTATGTCCTTATGAGTATAGATTTTTTCAGTTGTAATGTAACTTTCATGACCTATCATTTTCTTGATAGCAGTAGCATTGGCATTAGCATTACTAAGTAATGTGGCAAAAGTATGACGGCAGTCATGAGGACGATGTATCATATTTAGTTGTTCCATTATAGGAATAAATTTTTCTCGATAATAGTTATCATATTTCATTTGTTTGTTTTTAAAATTTACAATAAGATATTTATTATTGAGATTATATCGATTTTTGATTAGTGGTATTATTTTAGGATGTATAGGAATGAGTCTATTTTTACCAGCTTCTGTTTTTAATCCCCCAATCATAGTTTTATTTTCTAAATCTATATTAGTAATTTCTAGTTCAAGAAGTTCTCCTATTCTAAATCCGCTATAAATCATGATCAGTATAGTATCAATAAATTCGATATTATTTAACTGCTGCCATAATATTTCTATTTCTTTAGTGCTGAATGGTTTTCTTTTATTCTCAGAAGTATTTTTTCCAATATCTATAAATTTACTATAATCTTTGGATATAATGTCATTCTGCATAGCATATGCAAATATTTGTCCAAATAGATATTTTATTTTCTTTTTAGTAGCTGGGCCTTTAGGGCAATTATCTATTGCTTCTTGCAAATGTCTTGTTTTTATCTCTTTTATTTTCATATAGTGAAGTTTTTCCACATTATCATATGCTGATTTATAACCTAATATAGCTGAATTACTAACTTTTTGATATTTAACTAGACTCCATTTATCATAAATATATTTAAAAGTAATATTTGATAGTTCTAAGTCATATGGTGTATCTAGATAATCAGCAAGAGCTTTATTTGCTTCTTTTTGTGAAACGAAATATCCAAGCAATTTTTTTATCTGTTTTCCAGTATTTGGATCCCAACCTTTAGTGATAGTAACTTTATATGGCTTTCTTCGATTGCCAGAAACTTTTGTAATTCCTCCATTTCCATTAGCTCTTCTCATTGTATCATCTCCTCTTTCAAAATATTTCTTCATTAAAAATACCAGAGATGGTATACTCTAAATATGGAGTCAGAGTATATTCTCTGGTAAATTTGCCTAGAATATCTGATTAAAATCTGTTTAGGTTGCCGCCTAAGCAGGTTTTTTCATTTTCAGATAATCATAGAGTCTATTTTCATTGATATAGTAGGTCCAGTGTTTCGAGCCTTCTTTTTTTATAGCTTCACCAAACTCTTTGAATTTTTCATACTGAAGAAAGACTCTTAGTGTTTGTTCAGGCAAACCTAATAGAGTTGCTGCTTTTTTTATAGACATTCTTGTAGACATTCTTTGATCCTCCTCTCTATTTATAATATATAACCATCACTGCTATAAAGCTCCTACTCTATCTGAGAGTTCAGATATGTTTTGAAAGCTTAAATTTTCATTTCGAAGAAAAAAATAATGAAGTAAAGTACTTTTTTTGCTATTTTCATCGAATGTGAAATAGTAGTTTTTAAAAAGCTCTTTGGGGGTACTAGTCATTTTTTGGATGATTTCAATTTCTTCATTTATTAATTCTTCATATTCTTCTTTAGAAGGTTTATAAAAGCCTATTGCTAGTCTTTGCTCCTTTGTAGTACATTCCATAAGAATTTTATGGTTGTATTTTTTTATTTCATTTAATTCGTTTTTTAATACACTAGTTTCTTTAGTAAGATGCTCCATTAAAAAATCAAACATTTTAATAAAATTTTGATCAGTACAACTAGCTTTTAGCTCTTCAATATTCATATGGTCACCAATTAAAAAATCTATATGATTTATTTTTTGATAAGAACTTAAAACACTAGATTTGATAATGGCTTTTATAACAATATTATCATTTCTGATAGAAACAACAGGGACAAGCTCTTCTTTTAAAAATTCATCAGCTTCACTGAAGATTTCTACTTCTTTAGCATTATATTCAATGCCTTTAGGATCAATAGCAATTTTATAAAGCACTTTAGGTTCTTCTTTAAAGCGAAGAGTAACTCTATTTTCATCAACATATGCTTCAGTAATTGAAGTTATTGGATAAGGCATAAAATCTTGTGATAATTTTATCCAAAGTTGATTAATAGCTTCATTTCCTGTTAATACTAATTTTTTATTGCTAAATGGAAGCATTGCTATTTTTTCTGATATAAAATTAAATGCTTCTATGTCAAGTGGACAAAAATTAGTATCACCATCAACTAATGATGAGAAGTATCCTATTTTATAAAAACCATTGGTAAGACTTCTAGCATTATTTTTTAATCTTTCTATACTAAGACTAGGAAATTCTCCTAGTAAAGGCACCTGGGAACGAAGGTCAGAAAACTTTTCTAATAGAAACTCCATCTTGACTCCAAATGAAGAGCTGTCTTTAATTAGTGGCAAAGTACGACATAGCCATAAAGGGACTATAGAAATCCTAGATTTAAATGCTTCTGTATTAAGCTTATCATTAAAAGAAGTATTTATATTTTTAGGTAGATTTTCATATGGATTTTCTTGAAGATGACTTTCAATATCATCTTTGTAATTACCAATAAAAATGATACTACTATTTGTAGTTTTTGATTCTTTTTCATTTCTGCTTATGTCTCCAGTAGTAAGAATATCTAGCAACTTTCCTACTATATCAGTAGTTAAAGTAAAACTTTGTACATCTTCAAAAGCAAGAGAGATAAAATTGGAAAGATAGCCTTCAGCTTTATTATCTTTCAAACTGCCACATAGTTGAGGAATAGTGATATTCCCACTTACACTAGTAGAGATAGGAAAAAAGACATTCTTATAAAGATATGACTTTCCAAGAGAAGGTCTACCATAAGCCCATAAATGAACAGCATTTTGCAGTTGTGGCATTACGAGCATCGAATATATGACTTTTTCTTTAGCTAACATATTTTTTCCATCTCTACCAGTACTATTAATGATAAGATTAAAGTTATCATTAATTGAGAGACTATGATCAAGAAAGTCTTCATAAGTATTTGAAATTTTATTTTCAATATCAGCATATGAGAGCCTTGGATTTTTTATGCTTTCTTTCATAACAGGAAGCATAGGGATAAGTTGTATTTTTGTTTTTTTCATACTTGTTCTCCTTTAGTTATAAGAATTTTTTTTATTTGTTTCATAAGTTTTGAGTAGTTTTGTATAACTACTAGATGTTTTGCAGTGAGGACATGAATAATATGCTTCTTGTGTTCTTAATCCCTTTTCTTTGAAATGATCTAAATCTAACTCCATTGAAGAATGACATTTATGACATCTAAGGATATTTTTAAGCTTATCTTCATCAAATTTATGAAGATGATGATAACGATAAAGAAAGATACCAAATAATGGATTTAGATAAAAGTCATCAAGAGAAAAAACTTCAAATAAGAATCCCATATGTTCTAGAATAAAAGTAATAAGTTTGATACGTTCATAATCTTTTATATCAGTGAAAATTTCTTTTGGAGATATAGGAGAGTGTTTTAAAAAAGAGATTTCAATAATATTATCTCTCTCATTCACCTTAGTAAAAGGTGAAAATAGTTCAAGATAATATTTTTCAATTGTAGAATAAGCTGAATCTTTCATTTTATTAAAATCACTAAATCCAAAAAAATTATTAAAAATGCCTATAAAAAAGAATTGATCTTGGATTATTGCACGGTCTGTGAAAAATCGAAAATATTCTTTGTTAATAAATTTTCTCTCTTTAGATGGAGAGGGGCAATAATTTCTGATGAATTTCTCATTGCAAATTTCTTTTTCAAATATCTTTCTTTGTTCAAAACTACTTTTGGTATCAAGCTTTATTGATATCAAATTATTGAATTGATTATTCCAGTTACCCATAAATTTCTCCTTTTGCTTTAAATTTTCTTGCAAATACTTTTGTTTTCATGGTACTATACTCTATAGAGTTAAAATAAATAAAAATAACTTTTAAAAGTTAAAAAATATGCGCAACATAATAATACCATAAAAAATTAATTTATCAAACTTTAATTTTAAAAATTAAAAAATAATTTAGAGGGGAATAAATATGAAAAAAATAATAATAAAAAATGAATATGGATTAGAACAGTCTATTTTTAAAGATACAGAGTATGTAGTTATGAAAAAAATGAAAAATTTATCAGAATTGTATGAGAATAGCTCTGAATATAGTTTTCAAATTATATATACTAAAGATATGAAATTAAATTTCATGTCTTTTGATGAAATTTTATATAAAATATTAAATGAAATTAATGGCGAGTATGATCAAGAACTTCAAATCAGTGAAGAAGTTATCTTTAAAATTAAAGAGTTGGAAAAAACTTCATTTAAAGTAATATGTAATACTAATAATCCTAATATATCAAAATATATAGCAGGAATAGCAGCCTCACAAGAAGAAGAATTATTTATAAATGCTATAAAGGTATATCGTCTTATAATTGAATTTTTTTATTCTGTACAAGAGGGAAAAAGCTCTGTGAACTCATTAAAGAATATTAAAATAGAACTTGAAAATGAAAAAAGAAAATTAGAAAAAAGTTTAAACATATCTCAAGATACAGATAATTTAATAAAAAAAATAGAATTTTATCTTTTATGTGTGGAAGAAAGGTTGATTTTATTAGGAAAGAGTGAAGTTAAATTATCAGAATTAAGAGAAAATTATTTGAAAAGCTTATTAAAAAATGATTTTTATAAAAAAATTGCACTTTCATTTTTTTTATCAAGCCCTTTAAAATTTGAAATTTATTGTTATTTAAAAGTAATTTTAAGAATGGTGAATATAATTGATATAGAATATAATGGAGATCGAAAGAAATTTTATGAAGATTTTTTAGTCGAAAATAAATCACCTATAATTATTGGAAATGGCTATTTAAAAGGTTATCGGTCAATTCCTCTAAATGTTATTGATAAGTTTGTAAGAAAATATAGAGATAGAAATTCAGTACAAGGATATGGAATAGTTGAATTATATGATGACTATTTTAAATCAAATCAGATTTATTCCTTAATTTTGTTAGACTATACTGAAGAAAAGATTTTTGAATATGAAACAGATGTTTTATATAAAAATGAATTAATCTATGTAGATGGAAAGAAAGTGTTTAAAAATTCTTATACCAATTTAGAAGAAAGACTTTTAGAGTCTCAAAATACAACTAAAGATATAAAGGAATTTAAAGATGACTTTTTATTCAATGTTAAGGTAAAAGTAGATACAGCAGAAGAATACAGAAAAATGGAGCTTGGAAGAATTTGTTTTGTTAATTTAAATATAGAGAATATTAAGAATAATATAGAACATTTTAAAAGAAAAACAAAAAAAATTAAAGGGGAAGAAAAAAGTATATTTGGAGAGTCATACTTACAAGAAAAATATTTAAATTGTAATTTAATTTTATTGGAGAGAGAATATAGTATTTCTAATAATACAATTGTAACCTGTGTTGATAAAAAAGGTAGTTTTTATATATGCCAATATAGAAAAAGATTTTTGTACAATAGAGAAGAGTTTTTTGAAATAGTTCTTAAAGAAGATGACTTTAAAGTTTTAGGGATGGTTTTAGAAATAAGATTGGACTATTCATTTCAAAATAAATAGCTATTTTGAAATATGAAGGATAACATTTAATTTTTAGAAAATTTAAGAGTGTAATTGTCCAAATTTCAAGATAGTTATATATTATAAACTGAATAAAAGATAAAAAAAGTCTGATTTTCCTTAAGGGAAGATTGGGCTTTTTATTTTTTAAAATAAGAGGAGGAGAAAGATGTTAGGAACAATAGCTGGAATATTAGTTATAGCAGGAACAGCATTAAGAGCATTGGATGATTTATTTAATAATGATTAAAGGGGGAAGAAACTTGTGAAAACATATGAGATAGCAGGAGCTATGATTGACACACTAGATATATTTTTAGATTCAGATCAACAGGAAGCAGACATGGAAACTTATGAAGATGTTATGGAATATTTGAAAGAAGAATTACAAAATAAGGGTACAAATATCCTTAAATACATAAGAAATCTTGAACTTGAAGCAATATCAGTAAAAACAGAGATAGAAAGACTTGAGGATGTGAAGAAAAATCGTGAAAATAAAGTAAAATCCTTAAAAGGATATTTAAAAAATATACTTGTATTTTTAGATAAAAAGAAGATAGAAACAGAACTTGGAAACTATAATCTTAGAAAATCAAGTAAAGTAGAAATTGTTGATATGTCAAAACTACCAGAGGAATGTCTAAGGATAAAAAAAGAGGTGTTACCTGATAAAATATTAATAGCCCAGAAGATGAAAAATGGCGAAAAAATAGCAGGAGCAGTAATTGTGGAGGACTATAATCTACTCATAAAATAAAAGGAGGATTGGTAAAATGAAGGAAAAAGGAAGTAATTTTCAAAAGATACTAGAAGAACTTAAAGCAGGGATAGATATTAAAATAAAAGATTTTTTAGATAATTCGCAGGAATTAAGAGAGTTTATAAAATTCAGAAGAAAGCATTTCTATTCATATAGTGTAAGAAATAGTGTGTTGATATATAAGCAAAATCCTTTAGCATCATTTGTAGCAGGATATAAGAAATGGGAAGAGCTTGGATATTATGTATCAAAAGGCAGTAAAGGGATAAAAATATTAATCCCACTCATCAGAAAAAATATTGAAGAAGAAACGAAGGAATTATGTGTATATGGATATAAATACTGTAATGTATTTGATATATCACAGATAGAAGCAGGAGAAAATGCAGTAGTAATACCATCTATAGATACAAGATTAAAGATAAGTGAAAATAGTCAATATAGTGCAGAGAAGCTATATTATAAAACAAAAGAGGTAATAGAGCAGTATGTTCCAGTAGAAAAGGTAGAAAGTCTTGGAAGAGCAAGAGGAATGACAGATGGAGAGAAAATATATGTAGTAGAAACTGATTATACAGCTATGTCAGGAACTTTAGTACATGAATTTATACATTTTATGAACCATTTTAAAAAAGAAAGAAAAAAGATTGATAAAAATGAAGAAGAAACAGAAGCAGAATTGGGAGCCATGATATATGGTTCCTATTTTAATTTAGACATATCAGGAAAATATAAATATCTCGCTGGGTATAGGAAAGGGATAGATTTAGGAAAGTGTTTTAATACTGCACTGAAAACTTTTGAGCTTCTTATATATGGAAATGAAGAAAAGAAAGGTCTAAATGATATATTGATGGAGGAATAGGAATGGAAAATATATATTTAACAAGAAATATAAGAGAGAATCTTGATTTGAGAATATTAGCAAAAATAATAGAAATACTTAAAGAAAAGATAAGAACAGATAAAAATATGGATTATTTCCAGATATTTGAAATGACTGAAGATACTTTAATAAATAAGCAGGAAGTACCAGAAGAAAAGAAAGAGTATAAGCTAAATTTTAAAGTTCAGAGGGAAGAAAAGATTTGGGCAGTTCAAGGAATTGATGAAATAGTAGGAGAATATTGGACTATTATGTATCCAGAAGAATATTAGGAGGTGGAAGTTATGGAGATAAAGGAAATAATGAATAAGCTGCAAGAGCCATTTGAAGATAGTGAAATTGAGTTCAGAGTAGGAGCAACAAATAGTGATAAGACAAAAGGAATGGCACTTGCATATGTACAAGCACGTGCAATCCAAAATAGATTAGATAGCTTATTTGGAGTAGATGGATGGAGTGTATCATATAAAGAAATAACAGCAGGATTCATATGCTCACTATCAGTAAAAATAAATGATAAATGGATAACGAAGGAGGATGGAGCATCAACAACAGAATTTGAATCAGTAAAAGGAGGAATATCAAATGCTTTTAAAAGAGTAGCTTCAAGTGGATTTGGAATAGGAAGATATCTATATAATGCAAAGAATATGTGGTTTCCAATAAAGCAGCAAGGAAAGGGTTATATATTTATTATAGAACCAAAACTTGAACTCAATGATAAAATTATTCCTAAAGATGATAAAGAAAATAAAAGGAATGGTATTATAATTGATTTTGGAAAATATAAAGGGATGACATTGGAAGAGATATATGAAAAGGACCATAATTATATAAAGTACTTGAAGGATAAGGCTAAGGATGTAGAAATAATAAAGGCTTGTACTAAGCTTATAGCATAAGGAGTGGGTATGGATAGAATAACAGATGAATATTTAAAATTTAGGAATTATATACTAAGCTTAAAAAAAGAAGATATATTTGAAAGAGCAATAAAGATAGTATTTTATAATGAGCTGTATAGATATTTTAAAACTACGGGAGCATGTGTAGAGAAAGATATTACATTACAATCACTTTATATGTTTTATATAAAGTATGAGAAACTGAATGTGAGTGATAATGAAGAGATAGCAGAATTTTTAAGAATCTATAGAAAGATATGATTTAAAAAGAAGAGCAGAAAACATTTCTGCTCTTCTTTTTTATTAAATGTTGAAAAGTATAAACTATTTTTATGGAAAAAATTGTATATATACAAATAAAATTAAGAAAATCCTATGTATAGGCACCTTTTAGATTTGATAGTAGAATATAAGGAAGTGGAAAGGAGTTGGAAATGTTGAAAATAAATGCAGAAAAAGATAATATAAGGGCTTTGGTCCCCAAATATATTTTGGAAATAATAGCAAAAGATGTAGAGCATTTCCAAATATCAAAGTACAAGCTTTGTAATTTAATATTATTAAAGTTTTCTTTAAGATTTAGATCAAATCATTGTCAGGAGATGTCATTTGAAGAAAAGGAGTATTTACAATTTACATTACATAAGGAAAATACAGGATTTTATATTGAAATCCGAAAGGGAATAAATGGAATGAATGAATCAGAAATGATAAGAGAAATATTTTCATCCTATGCAGTATTACCATCATTTTTAAGAGAGGTAAATCTTTTTAGAGAAAAAATAGCATTTTTGATGTCATCCCATAAAGAATACAGGGTATTGAAGTTTCATACTATTGATGGAATAGTAGAAGGAAGAATTGAGAAAATAGATAGAAATAAAAAAGAAAACTATCTTCAAATTTTAGTTAATGGAAAAATTTATTATGTAAGTCAAATAGAAATCATTAGTTAAAGATAAAATAACAGTGATTGATAATGAATAAAGTTTATAAAAATGGGAAAAGATAATAAAAAAAATTAAAATTAATAAAAATTTTTTAAAAATAAAGTTAGGAGGAGATTATAGAAAATGAAACAAGGCTTTAGAACAAAGACAGCATATTTACTACTGGGGATAAATATTTTATTAAATACATTAATATCTCTGGTTATATTAGTACCAATATTAATAGAAATTTTCAATTGCAGAAATCCATATATAGCTTTAGGAATTCCTTTATTATTACCATTGGGAATGACTGCATTAGCATCTACTGATTTACTTATAGGGATACTAAAGTTCTTTTATATTAATAATACTCGAAAGTTGTTGAACAAAGAAGAAGAATACTTGAACTCTATTGTTAATGAAATTTTATTAATTATTAATTCAGAGAAAAATTTGGAATTAAAAATAGAACAATTTGAATTTGAAATAATTAAGACTAGAGAATTAGAAGCATTCGCTTATGGAAAAAATACTATTTGTGTCTCAGAAGGATTTTTATATGATGAAAATATTTCAGAAGATGAATTAAAAGCTGTATTAATGCATGAATTTTCACATCTATTAAATAAAGATACAATTTTTCTTATGTGTATGTTGGTAAGCAATTTATTTATGAAAGGAATTGGGAGTATAGGCTCATTTTGGATTAAAGGAATAGGTAAAAGATCAGAATATTCAAGGGCAAAAAATAATACATTTGTATTGGATATAATAATCTTAATAATTTATTTTATATTTGTAAAATTATTATCAGATACAATATTAACTCTGTTATTAAGAGTACATGATAGAAAAATAGAATATCAATGTGATGAATTTGTAGCTGAGTTAGGGTATAGGGATCCCTTAATAAGTGTTTTTAATAAGTTTTTAGCTCTTGAGAGATTATATGGAATATCAACTTCTAATAGCTTGGTTCAGATACTATATTCAACACATCCTAAAACAGAAGATAGAATAAGAAAATTAGAGGAATATGAAAAAGAAGAAAAGCAAGAAATAGGTTATATATAGCTCTAAAGAATTTAAGGGGGATAAAAAATGAAAAGAATAACTTTAAAAATGATGGTTGTATTAATGATGGTGTTCAGCTTAGTGGCTTGTGGAAATAAGAAAAAAGATACGAAGCAAGAAAAATCCACTGAAAAAGTAGTAACAGTTCCTATGCATGAGAATATCAGAAGGACTATTGCTGGTATCAAAATGGAAAAATGGAATGATGGGTTTAAGCTTAATGACCTTACAGGTAAAGGAACATATAAAGTTTATAATATGAACGAACTTATAGCATACTTTTTAGTGGATGCAGAACTTTCTGAATTTGGTAAAGATGGAAGTGGATGCTTTGGACTACATGTGGATAAATATAAGGCTCTTATGGAAGAAGCTAGTAAAAGAGTTAGAAATGATTTAAATTGGATAGGTTATGAAGACTTTGATGGAAATGGAATGATTTTCATAACTAAACCTGATATAAGCTTTATAGTTACTATTCCAGTTAATTTGGAAACTGAAGATGGAATAGACTGGTATGGAATGTCTGTATACTATAATGGATATCAACATAATGTAGCTGCGTCTTTTGCTACAAGATAAGAGAGTGATTTAAAATGATAATAGATAGAAAGAACATAATAACCAAAGAAGAACTAGAAACTAATTTAAAAGAGGCCAATATAAAAATAAGAGAGGCTTATCTGAATGGACATAGTATGGTCAGAAGTATTTAAAAGTAATGCTAGCATTGGATGTGATGTGTGCTTGTGCTGTAGGAGGTGTGACATTGCTATTTGGTATGACAGATTGGTTATTGGGTATTATATTAGTCATAATAATAATATTTAATATTTTTATCCTTGCATTAGCTATATTTGAAGCAGTCAAAACTTCAATCCAATATGGAGATGCATCTGAAATTGACCTTATTAAGTTTATAGATAAAGATATAACTAATAATACCCAAAAGTATAGTGAAGTAGTAGCACTGCTAAACGAATATATTGAAAGTAACTATGAAGGTCTTACAGAACAGCTATACAACAAAGAAAAAAAAGAATATAAAAATAGTATAGAATATATAAAGATAGCTTATGAATTATTCAGTTCTAAACAGTTTTTTACATTTAGCTTATCAGGATTCAATTTGAAAAGCAGAGGATGTTGCTCATTTGAAATAAAAGAACTGGAAAAAGAAATCAAGTATTTCAGAGATACAAAAGAAAGTATCAATAAAATAAATTCAGCCATATGAGAGGAGGATTATAAATGAAAAAAATTATATTAAGTTTTATTTTAATATTAACAGTACTATTAACAGGATGTGATAATAATGAAGGGCCATATGAAATCAAAAAAGAGAATGGAGTATTAATTATGTATTCTGATAGTAAACCAGCTAAAGGAATTATAACTAACACAGTTCAAGATAGAAGTGGTAATTCAGTTGTCGTATCTGAGATATATTATAATAAAGGCCTGCCAGCAGGAGACTTTATACTGCGTAATTTAAATGGATATACTGTAGCTGAAGCTAAAGGGGAATGGACAGGACCTGGTTCTTTTAAAGGTACAATTAATAGCCATGATTCAAAAAGCAAAGGAATCTATACTATAAACACTAATTATCTGATTAATTTTGATCAGTATTTAAAGTTTCCAATAAAAGATTGCTTGAGTGATGGAGAATATAGTGGTTCTGTTGGAGAAACATATCCGAATACAGGAGTCAAATCTGAAAATATAGTTAAAAAGAATAGTAAATTAAGAGAGCATACTACTTTTTATTCGGATAAACAAATTCGAGAAAAAATAATTTATAACGAAAATGGATATGAAATAGAAAGGATGTTATTTTATGAAAATGGCCAAATGTATCAACATTCTCAACGCACTGATATATCTAATTTTGTAAAAAGATGGACTGAAGATGGAGAACTTTATGAAATAAACGAACGAGATAAAAATTATAAAACTTTAGAATCATATAATGTCTTTAAAAAAGGAGATGAACTGATCCCTAATTATTATTACTATAATAAAAATGGGAAAGAAATGGAAATAAATATTGATCCTCATGCAGAAATAGGAAGAGGGTTTAGAGTTTTTAAAATGAAAGGTTTTGAAAGTGAAAGTGAAGCTGAAAAGATACTACCAAAAAGATTAATGGATTATATAAAAAAAGCTATAGAAATATCAGAAAAAGATAAAGAAGGAGTGAAATAAAATGAAAAAACTAGTATTAATATTTATTTTAATAGTATCAATATTTGTAACAGGATGTGGAAAAGATAAAATTATTACACAAGTTCAAAAATTTCAATTTGAACCTACTTATACAGTAGGAGCTATGGATGGGTCAACATTTGATTTAAAAACAGGACTAGATTCAGTAGCATATATAGCAGCTATTAATGAGGCTATGTACACTGATGACCCACAAGCTACCATCCAATCTAGAAAGCTTTTTATTAAAGTCATGGAGAATACTAAAAAAGCATTATTAGATTCTAATAAATATACTTGGGCATATATGGAAGATATGAAAGTTGTAGAAATAGTATCGACTGAAAAATACAATAGAAATTTTTGGATGCATATCTCAGTAGGCTTATATGATGGAAAGGTTAAGATTCATCCAAAAGGAATGAGTTTTGAATTCTTTGGTGAATTTATAAATTTATCTGATCTTAAGAGTGAATAATTTGTATATAAATTTAAGTAGAGTAGCTATGATTAGAGTATGTAAATTTAAACAAGAAAGATAGAATAATTGATAAGTAAAGAAACTTTTTTATTAAATGATGAGAAAATTAGTAAAACAAGATTGAAATTATTAAGGAGATGATTAAAATGAAAAAATTAAAAAAATTGGATAAAAAAATATGCAGTGTTGCATTTATTCCAGCATTGTTTTTAAAGTATATAGAAGACGAGAGATTAAAATGGTTGTTTATGGGGCTAATTTTAGGGATTAGCTTAGTGTGCTTAGTCCATATGATATTTGAAGAAAACTAATAATAGTTTTAAAGAGAGTGAAAATCTCTCTTTTTTTATTATTAAATATTTTAAAATAAATATGTAAAGCTGATAATTTTAGTGAAAATTAATATAACAACACAATATGAACCAAAAGTATATAGAATAAAAAATAGTTTATAACATCATATAATGTGGAGGAAACAAGGAATGGATACAATAGAAGTGGTCATTGGGTTACCAAAAGAGATAATGTTTGAAGAGTTGAGAATTCTTCAAAATAGCTTTAATAATTTAAGAAGCACATATGGATACACATACTGTGATGTATTACAAATGACTAAAAATGGAAGTTTAGCGGTAAAAATATCATATCCAAGATTTTTTAAAGGAATAAATACATATCTAATATCAACAAGAAGAGAATGCTTTGAAGTACAAAAACACCTTATAGAATATATAATGAATGATTCATATTTAAAAGCTCTCATTAAGGATATAAACCTAACAAGAGTGGATATACCATTCACTTATTACATGGGAGAAGAAGAAAATTTTCATAATCATCAAAATATATTCATGATATTCGCTCAAGTGTATCAAATAAAAAAACCTAAATCTTCAACTAAAGGAATAATTGACTTAGTAAGTAAAGAGCAAGAAACTTTAACATATGCAGATACAAAATCAATAAGTTCGTATAATAGTAAATTAGTAATATATGATCAATATAAAAATATATTGAGTAAGACAGAAGGACCCATGATGGAAGACATAACTGCTAATTATCCTGATCTTAGAAAAAGAATCAGATTTGAAGTTTCAAAAAGAATAAGAAGAAAGCCTTTAAGTTTAGAAGAGTTTAAAAGCTTTGATATATACCTTTCATATTTTGAAGAATATAAAGGCTATATATTAGATAATGTTCTTGATATAAAAATAATAGAAATATTATACAATGAAGCATCAGTAAGATTAGCTCAAATTTTGTATTTAGAGAGGACCTTAGGAAATTTTAATTATGAAGTCTTCATATTAAAAAATTTAAGCAAAATATATGATTACGAAATATTAAGAAGGGCTTTAAACATAGAAATAGAAAATACAAGTACAAGAGAAAATGCAGTTACAAAGGTAAGGAAAATATTGAATGACTATCAGGAAAGTACAGGAGTGATAGTCTTAGATACATATAAACATATTATAGAAATGAGGAAAAATCTTATAAATTATAGTATTGTAGATAAATATGAAAACATATTTTTATGAGATATTCCCTTTCATGCTTGGGGGTATCTTATTTTTTTATAAGAATAAAGTTTTAGATATAAAGAATATTTTTATATAAAAAACATATAAAATTAAGAGAAAAGATATAAATATTAAGAAAAAAGCATATATTATATATATAAATAAACAGTGAGTATAGAAACTAGAAGGTTCTATACTCACTGAAAAGATAAAGTAATATGTAATTTTATTTTTCGATACTATCTATATAGATAGTATCAAATTGAATTGGAAAGTCAAATTCATATTATTTATAATGGTTATCTAAATAATTATTTGTTAAAACTTTTATTTTAAGAATTAGAATATATATAACATTTTACTTCACACTATTTAAAAAATGAATTGTTTTAGAATAGTATCTTTCCTTCATTGATATAGGGGGAAAGATTTCTTGTTTTACAATAAAAGTAACAAAAATCTCTACTATTTTGATATAAAAAGATGTATAATAAAATTAAATACATTATAATAATATAAAATGGGGAAAATATATGAAATGGAAGATAGTGTTTATTGTTTTTTTTGTATTATCATCAATATCTTTTTCAAATTCTGAAGAAATTAATAAAGAAGAAAGAAGAAGACATGAGGAAGAGATAAGAAAACTAGAAAAAGCAGAAGCA
>OLSH01000052.1_pt1 | contig 131005 bp, 125 predicted proteins | sample 1643221 | NCBI WGS metagenome assembly OLSH01 (sample SAMEA3136681, study PRJEB25190) | human gut metagenome | biome: human gut; feature: human-associated habitat; material: faeces | place: Austria | collected 2013 | reverse complement strand
GATAGATATAATAGATGTTACAAAAATAGAGAAATATGGGTTTTCTTTTGAAATACTAAAGAGAAATATAGAGTGTACACATTCTAAAGAAGGTCCTTTAGGAATTGATATGGAAATGTTTATTTTGACAAAAGAGCAGAAGATAATCCCTATAGAACTTATGTATTATACGAAAAATCAAAGTAAATGTTTAATAAAATATATATACGCTAATACTGGAATATTACCTAGTGGACAGTTAAATGATTATTTGTAAGTTGCAAAGTTTAGTTGACAGAAAACTGGTGTATCGGGATAAAGAGAACATCCTTGACCGCTACACCTATCTGTATGACCTTTTGGGAAACAAGACCGGAATCACCAAGGAAAGAAGAGGGCTGGAGCGTGAGATCGGACAGCTCCGTTATGGGTATGATGCACTGGGCAGGCTGTCAGAGAGCCAAAAGGATGGAAATGTGGCAGCGTATGAGGATAATACTAGAAATATCTGTATATAAAAATAAGGGGATTTTTATGAAAACGTATGTGATTATACAAGAGGGTAATCTATATAAACCTTTGTTAGGGAAAAATCAAAGGGGATATACTGAAGAAGAAATAGAAAAAATGAAAAAAGAGGATAAACTCCCAGATAATACAAGACTATTGTGCCTTGAAGAAGAAATAGAAAAATACCATTTAAAGAATTCAAATGGGAATAAATGGGAATTAAAAGAATCTGTAGATTCTTTTTACATTTGGTGGCACGCATATATAGATAATAATTTAAATGGCTTCACTATACCTATAAGTGTAAAAGATAATCATGAATATAGACAAGAATTAGAAAACATATTAAATCGGTATATAAAATACCTAAACCGTCCATCATTTGTTTATGAAGAAGGTCTTCTGGACTATATAATAAAAGAATCAGAACTAATTATAAAAGCACTAGATTGTCTAATATGTGATAATCAAGATACGGCTGATACAATACTATCAGAAATACTTGATTTATTTTGTGATGATCCATTTTTGATTAGTGATCTTGATAAATCATATTCTTTTCGTGCTATAGCACCGTTTCAAGACCTACATAGCGATGGATATGATATAACTTATAAAAAAATGATGAATACTGAACTTACATTTTTTAGAGCCAGAACTAAAAAGAAAACCGATAAAACAACAAATATTCATAATATAGAAGATATTCTTCATTTACCATACAACTTAAAAAGTAAAGCAAGAAGCATGAGGTTTAGTATTCAAGGATTGCCTGGATTATATTTAAGCACAAGTACCTATGCATGTAGTCAGGAGTGTAATTGGAATAAGGAAGACGAAGAATTGTATGCTTCTGTATTTATTCCAAATGAAAAAGGGAAAACACTTAAAATTTTAAATTTAACTATTTCGGAAGCTCTTATAAATGGAATTTATCATGGGTATGGAGATTATAATAATGCCCGAAGACGCAAGTTACAAATATCAATGCTGAAAGTATTCCCACTTGTAATAGCTACATCATTTTCAGTACTAACCGAAGAAAATATAAAATATCAGTATTTATTATCACAAGCGTTAATGAGAGTTGCTAGTAAAAATGGAATTGATGGTATTGCATATTTTTCAATGAAGGGAAAAAGTGAATTTGAATTCCCCCAAGGAGTTAATTTGGCCATTCCTGCTACAGATATTTCTGATAGTAACTTGTATAGTGAAAAATGTTGGGGTTTTGATATATCAAAGCCTATTTTATATTCAGCACAAAAAGGAGGTAAGGCCAAAAGTTATATTAATGAAATTTATCCAAAATATGATGATAATGGAATGAAATCATTTATGTCTACATTAGATGTAGATGGCATAGTGCAATTTTATGGAGAAACAAAGTATGGAAAATTTGATGATTTTCTAACAACATATTTGAAATATCCCCCCCCAAAAAAAATAAATATCCTATAACAAATAGATTATAAGGTCCACTGGAATAACGATATTCTAATCGATATGCCCTGAGATAGTTGAGTAGTTCACCATCAAAATCGTAAGTAAGCACAGAACTACCGAACATGGACAAAGAAATGACGGTGCTAGCTTGCCAAACCGCCGAGAAGCTGGATGCCATGAGCGACGCTGACTTTGCGGCGCAGAGGTTCCACTTCACAAACGAATAAGTAAAACGCCGGGGGCAGAGATGTTCAAAACCTCTGCCCCCGGCAGTTATTTAGATATTTATTGAACCTTCTATAACGCTATGCTCAATTTGAATTGTCGCTTTGATTTCGTCACTTATAGGGCTAGCTGCTATGATTGCTTTGACTTTATCCTCTAAATCAGTCGATAACCATGGACTTAAAACAACTGTCATATCTCGAAAAATTTCTTCTTTTAACCGCAAATCAATAAAATCCCATTTGTTAAAGTCTGAATATTTTAAGCTACAAAGAATCCGGCTTTCCCCCTCATAGTCCCACGGGTTAGACTTTTGTTTACCCAAGCAACTCGGTTTGAAAACTTTAATTCCGGAAAGAATTTGAGGGCTAGAAGTATCATTAGATACATTGGTAAAATCTATCTCGGCCTCACCAGAATAATCATCGGAAAATGTACTGTCATTGGCTGGCAAATAGTCTACATCAAAAATATCTATACAAGCTATGCTATTGCGTAAATCATAGTCCGTATGGATTGGAGTTAACCCCATATTTTGTCCGATAAGACAATTTTGATTTATAGTCTTATAAAATTCTTCACCTTCAAAAAATATTTTTTTATCCCCATCAAGTAACGCATAATCGGTATGGATTGAGGCATTAAAATCTACAGTAAAGTTTTTGAATTTCAAAAGTATTTTTTGGGTACGATTTTTTCCCCCATAGTTTGTCCAGAAAGCAACTATTTCATGGTCAACATGAGAAAAGCAAGTGATAAATTTACTTCCCGCAAATTGCTCTACACCTACCCTTTCCTTTTCCACAGGATCATTTAATTTAGCATGAGTCAAACTACTGCATCTTAGTGTGAGTTTTCCCATGATGAAACCAAATGCTGTCAAATCTGTCGTGTAATACATTTTGGGATATGTTTTCACATTATCGGCAACGCTTATTTGCAAACCGTCAGCAAAAGCGGCATCTTTCACGACCTCACCTAATATAATACATGGTTCTGTATCAGAGGTGATTTTGAATCCTGAAAGATTAATTTGAAATTTGGGTTTATCTTTTGCGTTATAGGACATATATATCCATCCTTTCCTTGATAATATATCATATATTCCATCAAACATCTACTGAAACGCCGGGCGCTGGGCTGTATTGCCTCTACATCCAGCATTTCTTTTTTGTCCATTTTCCCGCATTTAGAACTCTAAATGCGTAGACAGTAGGTATCTTTTTCGCTGGCGTTCCGCCTCTTTCTTCCGGCACACTACATTGCACAAATGAGTGCATGAACCCAACAAAGCATTGTAATACATCATGGGACACGCCAACCTCGTAATGGCACTGAACTATAATGCCCTCGCTACTTTCCATTCCGCACAGGAGGAAATAGAACGGCTACAAGCCGAGGCAGAAATCATCGCAGAAGCCAAGCTGAAGGCTACGGCGGAAGGCGCCGAGGTAGCCAAGGTAGCATAAGTGGTGCACAAAATTTACTACTGCTTTTCCGGCATATAAGAACATCTAAAGAGATAATTAGAAATCTATTAAATGTAACGTAAAAAAAGGTTCTTCAGAGTAACTTCTAGAAATAACTAGAAGTTACTTTGAAAAATAAACCTTAAAATCATGTCACTTTTTTCTGTGTTTGTGTGTGTTATATATGAGTAAATACATTATAACAATGAAAAAGAAATGTATCAAGATTTGGAATGTGTTTTATACATATTATAATATTTCAATTAAATAGTCGTACCTATACCACATAATAAACATAATATTTCGTATGTATTTTAGAATACTTTTATAAAGTATTTAGAAGAGAAAATATTCTGAGCTTATCGAGGAGGTGTTACCATTGCAAAATTGAATTCAAAACTCATTAGCAAAATATCCATTATATTAAGGAGGGAGCAAGTATGAATTTTTCAAAAGCAAGAAAGAAGATTTTTACAACACTTTTACTACTCATGTTATTAGTTTTTTCAACTACGTTAGTATGTAGTGCGGCTACATTGATAATTTCTACAGTACGTCAAGAACGTTCCAACTGGTGCTGGGCTGCCTGTTCTGAAATGGTAGGAAAATGAAAATATGGTAATCGTTCGCAGACTCAAATTGTTACACATATAAAGGGAAGTGCCATAAATGAACCAGCTTCATCGTCAGAAACCGCAAGAGCTGCAACTTATGCTTCAAATAATAACGCTTCTTTTACTAGCGGTGGCCGACTTTCACTCAATACTGTTACTTATATGATAAATAACAGAAATAATCCTTTGATTGCTGGTTGTAGTGGTTCGGGGGTAGGACATATGTTAGTAGCTCATGGTGTAAGTGGAAATGATTTATTTATTTGTGATCCTGCGACAGGTCGTTCATCATGGGTAAACTATTCTATATTCTCTAATTCTTATGGTGGACGTGCTTGGAGAGAAAGTGTATATATCAGATAAGATAATAGTAAGGAGGGAATTTTATGGTTAAAAAATTTTTATCAATCTGTATTGCTATGTTAACATTATCTGCTTTTTCAATCACAACCATAGCAGCAGGCATAGATACAAACATTGATTCTAAAATAGCTCCAGGAGTTGGTAATGTGGAAAAGAGTATTACAGAATTTTTCGAAAATGAGGCCGATTTGGCCATAAAACAAATTGAAGAGAATTTCATATCTTCTTATGGACGACTGGAAAATAATGAAAAATTATATACTGGGCTAAGCTTTAGACCGGAGTTATCCTATAAAATTTATACATTAAATGACGAAAATCTAGTTACTAATTATAACGTATCCGGTGCCTTAGAAAAAAATATTTCTGAGAATTACATTTTAAAAATACCTATTCAAAATTCTGATGGGCAGATTATAGGTGTTGCTTCGCTTTACAATGTAGATGGCAAATATATTTTGGGTGAATATGGAAAAATCAATGAACAGGAATTAACTCTTACAGATATTACTTCGATAAAATCATCGTTGTCCACTTCAAGAACTGACATACTCTCTAATGTTGAAAACATAAAAGCTTTTGTCGCAAATGAATATAACACAGTTGCTATATATATTAAAAGCAATGATGGTGAATATGTAATGCCTATTTCTTCTGATTCAGATATAACTACATTATCCCAAAATCAAATTTATGTAGTGACTGATTTGATAGAAATTTTAAAGCAAGGCAATATCGAAGGAGAGCCCCTTACAAATGAAAAAGGAGAACTATTATATGGTATTTCCTCAGTAAGTACTCTTATTTCCCCGAACATGAATATAATCTTGATTATAGGAAGTATTATAGGAACTTTAGTTATAATTATAGTAATCAAAAAATTTAAACTTTTTTCAAAGAATAATTAGATAAGCAGCAGGTAGATAATTACCGTTTGTCTACCTGCTACTATTTAGAATAACCATTCTATATTGAAGAATTTCTTTAATTTCACTAAGTTATAAATATCCACCTCTAGCTTGACTATTATTTATTACAAAAAGAAAATTTTGAGATCTGCATCATTTTCGATCATCTGAAAATAATTTTGTTTAGTTATTATTGGAATTAAAATATTAAATCTTTCCTTTGAAATAAATATCGGGAATATAGTCCATATCTAAACTTTGATAGTTCTCAAATTTCAGTATGAAATACGAACTCCTTGATACATAGAAACAGACTATGAAATAACATATTGACAGATTCAAAGAGGTATTATCTTTGTGGATACGATAGAGCCACTGGTGGCTCAAAAAAAACACTGGAATAATCATATACTGGGAAAGCAATAAATGATAATAAAATATTATTTGCTTTTTCTAAAAAAAATAGTTATAGTAAACAGTACAAATACATGAAAAATTGTTGAAGGATTTATAATTATAAGTATGAACTATTTTCTTCTTAATGCAAACAATTTGTCATTTTAAGATTCTATATAGTTCTAGAAATAAATATGAAATGAAACTTTATTATTGTATGGGAGAGTATATTCTATGGATGAAGAAAAGGGTATGAATACATTAGTTTCTATGCAACAGCAAGAGTTCTGTAATCTGTGGGGCATTAATAATCAAAAAAAATATGTTTTTTATTATGATGAAAGTAATAATTGTAGAAAATTTTGGGTTAATGATAGCAAGAAACAGTTTAACACAGATTACGCAGCAGATTTTATATTGGCAGGTTTGGTAAGAAAGGATACGGATGCGATAAATATTTCACTTGAAGAATTCAGAAAGCCTTTAAAGTTACAAAAAAATGTAGACGAGATTAAATTTAAAAACCTGTATGCAAAAGGTGATTTTTTACAATGCGTGAAAGAAAGGCGCTTATTTGAAACTTTATCATGGATAGATAAATCTCCTTTTTATATCCACTACACAAATGTAAATAATTTATTTTATACACTTGTTGAAATATTCGATTCTATCGTAACTCCTGATGAGATAAATGAATTTAGATATGACTATTTTGAAATGAAAAATATATTTTATTGCATGCTTAATGGAAAACCCGATGAACTGCAAAGGTTGATGGCTAAGTATAAATATCCCAATATACATCAAGAAGATGTAGAAGTATTTTGTAATGACTTATTACTTCTGCTAAGAAGCAGAAAAGAAATGACAGAAGAAGAAAAATTTCTTGCCGGAATGCTTGCGAGGGCATCAAAAAGTGACAAATTAGTATTTTTACATGACAATGATAATTATATTATGCAAGAAAATTATGCAGAATTCTATATTGACCCTATCCGAAAATATCAAAATTCAACGCATATATTTGATGAAGAACCAGCAGTACAGGATATAGTTAAAAATCAAATGGCATTGGAAGAGAATATGGCAGATAATTTTAAGTTTGTAAAATCCGAAACAGACATATTTGTACAGTTATCAGATGTAATAGCAGGACTTTTAGGTAAACTGTTTAAGTATATAAATTCCAAAAGCAGAAATCAACTTAGAAGAGATATTAGGAGTTTATCAGAAATTCAAGTTGATAATATTTTACTCATTCATAAACTACGTATGGAAGCAGATTTGGAGAACCCAGGGTTTTTATGCTCAGTTGCTCCGTTGGATGAAGTTAGAATTCTTAACAGTTTTTTTGAAATGGTAAAGAATAGAGCAGTTGTAAAATAAATTGAATTAGGAGGTATGCTGATATGGATATTTTTGCAATAAAAAAAGGGAACGCACTGAATTTATCTGTAGATGAATTTGAAAAGCAGACGAGCCATAAGTATCCCTATTATAGAACAAAGAAAGATGGAAAGCTTTCACTATATGCTATTTGCCCAGAATGTGGAAATCCGATACAGATCGTAAATATGTATGGCGAAGAAATGATGCAGAATGTAACCCATAGAATAACTCTTTACGCAAAACATACAGGACGAACTGTAAAAGGTTTTCCATATTGGGATGAATCAGAGATGAAAAGCTGTTCATTATATAAGCCATCTCCATTGGGAAATACCGAAGTAAGAACCAAAACAGAAGAATCCGAAGAAATAAAGAAAATTATTCAAAAAAATTGGAGAAAGATAAAACAGGATATTAGAGGTATTGTGGGAATAAATCTTACAAATAAAGAACTGGAACATATGTATAAGGTCTTTATGGGTTCTCACGCATATAATTATAAAGCAGTTAATAAGTATAATATCCCTTATGCTATGCTCAGATATCAAGAAGCAATATCAATTTATAACTCTTTCTTATTTAATTCACCCATGAGCGAAATTTTGAAAGAGAAAATTAATAATAATAGTAAGTATTTTGAGATTTCGAATCGACGAATACTTAAGAAGAAAAACGAATATTGTAACATTGGCATATATTTTACAAAGTATCAAAAGAAAGAACATAAGCAATATATACATATGGTGATATATGAAACTAACGGATATAGAAATGAAATCAAAAATATTATCCTAACAGAAAAAATAGAAATGAAATCATGGGTTTATATAGAATCATTGGAGGGAGTATCCCAACGTTTGTGTAAACCTTCAAACTGATATAAGATAGACTTACCAGTTTGGAGGTTTATTTTATGGCAAGGAAAAAAGATCCCCCACAAAAAGCTGCCCTTCGGGAAATGATGGGCAACTATCTGAAAGAAAACAATGTAAAGGTCAAGAATGGAACCGACGTCAATTCCATTATGCGGGATATGATGTCAATCATCCTTGAAGGTGCCCTGGATCAGGAAATGGATGAGGAACTGGGATATTCCAAGTATGATTCTCTCAGAACTCCAGCATCAATGCAGATAATTTTACTCAAACCTCTCGCCTATCCTTATCATAGAAAATCATATTTACAGACTCTTTTCATATTATCAGAAATTTTCTATAAAATCATACCATATTTAAATCACACCCTCTCAACTATCGGTAAAACATGTATTTGTCCGATAGTTGAAAGTGTCACATTATTTCTCTTTTCTAAAGAACTTCTTTTTATTGACATATTTTCATTGCAATCATATAATAATTATAGAGACAGGACTTCTGTCATCGAAAATATTGTTCGCTCACCGGAAGCGTCTAATAAATATCCAGCTCGAAAATTTCAGCCCTGTCGCATGGCAGGGCTTATTTTATAGGTGATAAGAATGATATATTTTGTTATGACTGTCAGGATTTCTTTTTCCCAAAATCATAAATCTTAAATTCGGTAAAATTCATGATATACGGGTGTCATAGCGCCATACTTTCCAGAACTTCTAATACCATAGATTTCATCCACAGTGATTGGAAGCATTTCAAGATTTTCTCGGGTTACAATCACATAATAATTACTGGTTTTTTTGATTGCTTCGGCAAATTCCAAGGATTTCACAAATCGGTTTCCCTCATCAATAAACACAATACTATTCTTCGTTCTTCCCAATTGTTCTTTCCATAAATTTCCTGTCAGGACACAACATGATACATCACAGGAGAGACTTACACCGCTATCTATACCATTGATCAAATACTCCTGTATCATTTCTACCAGAGTAGTTTTTCCACTAGCACTATCGCCTTTTAAAATAGTAATATTTCTTTTAATGTCAAACTCGTATTTAAGGTTTCCATTTTGTACAATCACATGATGTATTCCGTACATTTTTACACGTACCTCCCTGCAACCCTTACTAATTCATCCATATTATGAACAATAGAATCTGTGTTCATTACGTAAATTTCAAATTCATTATCTCCAAAATCCATAATATGTCTTAAATTTATGATAACATCCTTTTCCTTTCCAAGTTTTAGTAACCATGCAGCACAATTATCCCCACAATTGGAAGCGTTAAAAACCATTTCCGGAATATTATCAATTAAAATCAATGCCTTAACTCCACCAGATAAACTAGTAGGAGAAATAATCCCCATAACCGGACTATCAATTGCCCCATTTCCTAAGACTTCCGAAGAATCTATATCATGAATCATAGCGATTGACTTTGGACTAATAATCCAGTCCTTTTTATATCTGTTTTTAAAATATACCGATGTATTATATATTACATCCGGCATATCTCCAAAATAAATTTTTAACATAATTAAGTTCACACTCCTATTTCTTCTAATACTGAAGATTTGTACCGATACAACACATTATATTTCCTAAAACTCTATCAATTCATCCATAGAGCATCTTAATGCAGTTGCAAGAATATACAGCTTTGTTGCATCTACATAACGCATTTTTTCAATATCATTCGCCAACATTTTAAGCTCTGACATTGATATTTCTGTACGTTCTGATAACTCTTCGATGGTTATTCCTAAAGTATCTATCATTTCTTTCAGATATGTATGAGAATGTTTTCTCTCGTATATCTGATTAAAAGAATCCACGGAATACTCTTCATCTGCCTCATGATGTGTTGGATACATACATAAAATATCTTTTATGGAAAGAAATTGGTGAATCCTTTTAAAACTTCTACAAGTTCTCCATTGATAATATGCTAAAATCCAACCACACCAATATGCCGGTGATTTATCCAAATCATATTCTTCCTTTTGATTTAATTCAACACCTTTTTGTTGCAATACAACTTCTTTCACAATTTCTCCACCAGTCATACCGGCAATATACTTAGGATTACCATGCTCAAACTGCTCTGCTATCCCCGACGCCAAAAACATCCGGAAATATACATCACCATCCATTTTACAGTTATTTATCGCATAGTCCATCATTTGTCCCAATATGTCCTGTGCATCATCTAAGTAATCATCATAATAAGCGCGGATCGTCATGCTTCATTCCCTCCCTCATAATATCAATCATCAAGATATCATTCTGATCTGGACCATTTCTAGCTTGTCTTCTATATTCTGTTCTTGCCCCATCATCTCTTGCTACTTTTTTGTAATAATAAACGGAAGATGGTGCCACTTCTGCTCCCAAAAATTTCAAGTGATTAAAAGCTTTTCTGCTTTTCAATACAACCTGTTCTCCCAATTCTCCCAGTTTCATGGCTCTTTGTAACTGCTGTAAGGATATTGCATTTGACACAAAATTTTTAGCAAATGTAAAATAAGAATCGTCTGCTCTATATCCTATAATTACATCATATCCAGATATGTCTATCAAAAAGTTGTCACTGAGATAACGTTTTGCATTTTCAGAAATAGAATTTCTTTCCCAATATGTCCTATTATCAGCCAATATTGCAAGCCAATGTAAGACATTATAAGGTTGGCTATTCAACTGAAGTATTTCTAATCCTTCCATATCCAGCTCGTATGCATTAGCATACCCGTCTTCATTTCTGGAACACGCCCATTCTTTTGCAAGTTCTATATTTTCTGTACAATAAAAGCCTTTCCCATAATCATTTGTTGATTTCCCTTTCCCATACTCCGGGGTATCAATAATGTCCTGGGAACCATGATATATTTGCAATATGTTTTCCATAATCACTACACTCCTTTTCCATATATCAGAGTAAATGTATTTCTAATATTATAACAAAATTACTGGTACTTTTCTATTAATTTAGTTTTGTTCTCTGCAGCTGTTACAATCTAAACTCTTTTATTTCCTGTCCCCTCTTATCTGTATTATGGTACAAATAAGAGGGTGTATTTTAAATGGTGGAGACTATATTTACCAGTTCAAATAATGTATTTACAGACATGATTTTACTCTTATCGTTTGGAAAATACTCTTCCATTAACTCTTTTGCTGCCTGCGTAATTGTAAGATCAGAAGTATCTAATTGACCGCCATCTATCTCTCTAAAATTTGGGTCATATACTGTATAGTCATATCCACTCTCACATATTTGAATGTAGAAATATCCCTCTTCTAAAGAATACGCTATTTCCTCCTGTTTTAAATCAGTATCTTTCCTTTTTATGCTCATATTTCTTCCTTTCCTTATGTACTTTGATGAACCCTGCTTTTTTCATAATGTTCTTTTGTGATTTTAATTGCTTTTTCTTTCCATTTCGGGCATTGGTCTAGTTCGATATCTGTTAATACTGCAGAACCTGTCATGTAATATTTAGGTTTGGCCGGATATTCTTTCCATGTATCCCAGTATAAGCAATGATCAACATATCTTGAACCAGTTATGAAGATCCGAGTCCGTCTAGCAGCATGTATGAGAAATTTCCCATGCAACATATCGGGGCCATCAATATAAATTTGATTATCCATCCCCCAAATATATTTTCCTAAAATTACACTTTCCAATGTCTTTGTTTGACCTTTATTTACTCTACACATATAAAACCTGGTAATATTTCCACTTCATAATCTTTAAGCTTCTCTGATACTTTAGGTCCAGCAATAATCCAAGTTGCAGCAATTCGTTCATTTAGCTGATACGGATTACATTCATATTGCTGCTGAAGCTTTTCTCGATATGTATTGAAAATACTCTCTTTTATATTGTTAGAAACTAAAATCTTTCGGCAGTCATATTTTACTTCTCTTTTTTCATTCAGTAACATTCCTACCATATCATAAAATTCACCTATTGTTTTTCCAACAAGATGCTTTTGTGTTAGTGACAGAATTGTATTTCTCATACCTTTACCCCTTCCTGCTCAAAGCACATAATTTTGCCAGGACAACTTTTAATGCAATTTCTTGTTGATAATATCCTGTTTTGATTTTTCGAATTGCATCATCAATGATATCCATAGATTTACTACAAACTTCTGCGGATAACTGGGGAACATAGCTATTCCCATACACTCCAATATCTTTTAGAGAGCAATTGCATATTCGCATTTTATATGCCAACCGGTAGTTCCGCAAAAGCAATGACAACACATTAATAGCATTATTGGATTGCCCCTGCATAATAAGATCCGCTTGGTGATAAATCTCATTATATTGCTGGTTCATGATTAGTTGAATCAAAGAAAATACATTTTCACTTTCATTATTGACAACCAGTTTCTTTACATCATCAAGCGTTATAGATTTGGAACAACATAAACGTTCTAAAGAATATAGAACATCATACAAATTTGTTTCTTCAGCATAGTAATTGATTTGTCGTAGATATTGTTGATAAGCATCTTCTGTAATTTCACATCCCGCATGTTTAATATGTTGAAGTATCGTCTTTTGTAAAACATCCATACGAACCTTATCGAATATCTTAACCTCGTCTTTTGAAAACTGCTTATATAATTTTGTTCTTTTATCTACCGTTTTAGCAAAAATATAAACCTTTGCTTTTTTCCCTCTTTTTGAAAGAAATTCAACAAGATCCGAGCACTCCTTGAGTGTTTCTGCATGATATATAAGGACCTTCTCATTACCCAGTATGGGAATCTGGCACAAAAAGCTGGATACTTGCTCCGTAAATTCATTCGCTTCTATATAGTTAAATTCCGGTGCTTCTATGTCCCGGATAAGTTCTTTCTTATATTTATCTATTAAGAATGGTTCCGTTCCATAAACTAACCACTTAGGCATATCGTAAACCTCCTCTCACCTCTATATGTGGTTTCATTTCTTTTAAAAACATACTTTTCCCTTTACAAACTTCTGTTAAATAAAGACGTTCTTTCGCACGTGTGACCGCCACATAAAGTAAACGTCTGTCTTCCTGTAAATTATCAAGTTCAAAATCGTCAACGGCACAAACAATAACCGCTTTGTATTCTTTCCCTTTTGAATCATGTGCTGTCAGCAAATGTATAGCATTGACACTATCCGATTCCATATAAATTCTTGTCTCATCACCAAAAAATTTTACAGCAGTCATATAATCCCACAATTCCTTTGCAGTAACGATATGCCTCTCATGAATCATCGTTTCCAATATCTCCTGTACCTCACTATTGCATCTTTCACCATATAAAATTTCAAAAACCTTTGAAATGGCAGTGGCAGCAGGCAGAGAAAATAACCGACTCGCCTTATACAATTTAGCCACAGCCTTTAAAAGTTCTGATTCTTTTTCTGATACTGAAAAATATCTTCCGGATTCTTCACCTGTAAATGGATAGATTGTACGTTCTTCCAAATAACTTTCGTAGATACACTTATCCGGATATTTTTTTTGAATAGATATGCCAAATTCGGACAATAATCGATACCATACGTAGTCATCTGTTAATATGCCTTGATGAAGACAGAGAATATCCAATATTGTCTGATAGGTTGTATCCTGATACAGATAATACTTAGGTTTAAAAAATCTTAGCGCTTCGCTATCCCTATGTTCCATGTTATACGCATCGATTAATTTGCCTAAGCCCATCAATTCCTTATTTGTTCTGGCAATAATTGCAATATCTCCCTGTGCATATCCTTCTTCCAATAAATCATGTAACAATCGTCCAATACGATTTACACGAAACTCCGACAACAATATAGGTTTTTTTCCCGTACTGAAGTGAGACATCATCTGCATCTCTACTCTTGTTTTATTGTGGCTAATCAGAGTGTTTGCCATATCCAATATTTCTTTCGATGAACGAAAATTGTCGTTTAAACTAATTTCTTTTGCTTCTGGATATAATTGTGGAAATTCCATCATAAATTTATTACTGCCACCTCGAAAACCATATACTGACTGGTCTGCATCGCCAAAGATTGCGATATTCGGATTAGCGTTTCCAGCCAGTAATTGTATAAATCTTCCCTGCATTTCATCTATGTCCTGTGCTTCATCTACCAATATGTATTGATACATATTTTGTATCTTTTTTTGCACACCTGGAAAGCGTTCTAATAGCCAAACTGCCAAACTAATTTGCTCATCAAAGCGGATATAACCACCGACCTGAACTTTCTGATCGTACAGTTTCTTTATTTTCACTATTGTTGCTATATCCTTCTTAGGAAACTGCTCTGCATACGCTGCCACACCAAATTTTTCTATAAAAGAAAAATCCATCAAAAGCGAGGCAAGCAATCCTTGTTTGCCTGTAAGTTTTTGATAATCTGCATTCTTAATAATTGGACTACAATTCAATATTTGCAGTAACATTTTTTGACAATCCGTTTGATTTATAAGGTTCTTTTTCCCCAAAATACATTCATGTTGTCGAATAATTTGAAACGCAAGAGCATGTATTGTTGATATATTGGGTTTAACATCATGTAGAATTCTTTCCTCTATTTCTTTCGCTGCTTTTCTAGTAAAAGTAAGGGCAAGAATTTTTCCAGGAGAAATTCCTTTCGTGATCATATACTCCATTCTAGCTACAAGTGTTGCTGTTTTCCCTGCACCTGGTCCTGCACAGACACGCATGGCATAATTAATCTGTTCTATAACCATTTTTTGATTCATAGTTGGTTCTTTTAATAAATAAGGTTCTTTTCTTTTTAGTGGCATCATCGAATAAGAATTCTTTGACTGGCAAAATTCTTTATAATATCTGCATTGATTACAACTATTTTCTTTCTTTGTTTTCAAAATATGGCTTAATAAATCAATTGCTTGATTTTTCTCTTTTGCAAACAAATCTTTACTTGTAAATGTAATGATATTATCCCCTGGTGTGGTTTCAAATTCGGACAAAAATTCAGCTGTATCACTTCGTGATACAGCTTGAATATAAGAAACTTTAATTACTTTATTCGGGTATTCTTTTTGCAAAGCAGATATGAAGCTTAACATTTCTACTGTTTTCCATGCATTTTGCCCAACACTACATGAATTCAAACCACATACTTGAGGAAATTTCCGGCATAAAAAAATCCCCCATACTGTTTCCTCATCCATCTGGATAACAAGGTCCGCTTTCAATGTAATTTCTTTCACTTCAACCCCATTACATATGACATCTAGCCGCAAAAAAAGCTCCCGATTGACCGCCAGTATCTCCCTATTCACATAAGAAATTAACCAGCCATGTAACCGTTCGATTATCTCCATATAACGCTTTATCATCAATTTCTTTTGCCACGCTAAATCAAACCATTCGTCTTTAAGCTGTACAACAAATATCTGTTCAATAGCTTTAAGCCATGATTTTTTTACTGTTTTCTCAATAACAGATACAAGCATTTGATCCAAAGCACTTCGAAACACTCGTTCCTGTTGTACTTCCTTACTTTGAATCACACAACTCATTTCATACTTTTTTTTACATTGTAGTAAATCTCCCAATTGCTGCACATTCACTGTAAATCCTCCTCACTTTTACTGCTTAACACATTTTCTAATTTTAATTTAAAGTCATCAATTAGTAGTTTTGCTACAATGCAGCTTGTAATCCAATTCCAATCTAGTGCCATAAAATTTAGATCCTCATATCCATTACATCCCGTATCAAAGCAAATATAAAAATAGCATTCATCAAATCTTGATAAATGAGAATTATAGAAACACAACGGATACTCTAATTGAGATATAATCTTTTCAATTGCCTTCCTTTCTTCGTCCAAATGTTGCGTAACTAAAGATTCATGTTTCTTACAAATCATTTTAAATATTGCAAAATCGTTTTGACGCATAATATAAATATTTCCATCTTCCATATAAGAATATGATTGTTCTATAATATCTTTACATTCTTCAACAATATTTCCCCAATCCATCATGTCTTGATATGCCTTTTTTATAATGTATGCTGTATTTTCCTCTGCGCTGGAAAATGTAAGGTTCTCTTCCCATTGTGTTGCATCGGAAGGAAACATAAGTACTTCAAACCCACAAGCAGTTGCTGTAGATATTAGTAGGTTCTCATTTTCATAACCAAAACTACACCAATACTCTAATATTTGATCTTCCCCAGCCAGATTTAAAACAACGTCTGCAACGTCAACATCCAAAGGACTTATTTTTATCAAATCAATTTGATATTCTTCTAAGAATTTTTCCAGATAACGATAAGATAAAATATACTCAAATATCATATTTGAGGGCATTACATTTACTATCCCATAGTAGTTTCCATAAAATTTGTCTAAATTAAATGGCTGGCTGTCAATAGACTGTATCTGTTGAAAATTCAAAATATTACCTCCCTTTTAAAAATAAAAATTATCAGAAGCATCTTCTAACAATCTTTCCAAAATAAACAATGCAAGAAAAAAGTTAAAATTATACCTATACTTATTTGAGCACCAATTACACACAGCACTTACGATATATATTTCCGCTGAATTGGTACTGTAATATGTATAATAAGTATCTGCCATCATTGCATTTGAAATGAAATTTAACAGATGCAATATCTGCTTATGCTCAGCAGAAAATTTATGTTGTATCAGGGATTTATGTTGAGACACATACTGCAAGTACCCCGCTACACGATAACTATAGACATAAAATATTCCTGCCGTAGAAGTATTCCTTTTTAAACTATAAAGAACTGGATCTGGCAAATGCAAAAACAAACTTTTTATAATATCATTTTCCAATATTCCTGATTTGCTAATTACTTCTATGGTTTGTTGTCTTTTCTTGCCACATAAGTCTTTTTCCGTTATGTCACCTATGCCGTATTTCTTTTCTGTATCCGAAACTTTTATGCTTTCAATTCCAAAAGAGGTATGTAATGCACAATAGCTACAAAGATGCTTTTGATATTCATATAAATATTTTGTAAATCCTACCGCATCTTCTTCATAAAAATATGAACGTGCACATTGAGGAAATTCAAATTCTATTTCTGGGAACAGTTTCTTTAAAAATTGTTCCATCATTTGAATATAAATATAATTTTTTTTCACAGTTACCTTCGTCTCATCAAAAAAGCTTTGAGGCATAAATGGTATCTGCATATTCTTATAAGTTACCATACATTTTTCTCCCTAAATTGTGAATACCCCTTAAATGCATCAAAATAATAAACACCGCCATTACAGAAATCTTCTATCAAAATGTCAATTGTACATTTCAACAAAAGATTAGCTGCAACAAGATTTGTAAGAATATGCTGAGGTGCTGAAATATTAACTGCTTGGCAGCTCTCCTCACTTTTGGGCACAGCATTGTCTTCCAATATTTCCGGAAAATAGTGTACCCGGTCGGGATAGATTTCATTACCACATATCTTAGCTCCCACAACAACTTCTCCTGCAGAATACTCATTTGCTGCATCGAAATAATATAATGTATTTGCTTCTTTAAAATATTTATGCATTACTTTTCGGCACACATGGTTGTCAACAGCTCCCACTAGTACTGTACACATGTCTTCCGCTTCCATCCTTTTTAACTGAAAATGATTGTCAATAAAACCTGGAAAAAAGCCGCATTCTATATGGAATGTATTCGTTAAAATTTCTGCCATAACTTCCGCTTTGTTGCGGCCAATATCTTCTGGAAGAAAAGGCTGTCTTGAAATATTACTTTCCTCAACCAAATCACCGTCCACAATTATGATTTTACATCGCTTAATGTGATTGTTCTTATATAGGAATCGCCCTAATTCTTTCACATAGTTTCCACCTATTCCTCCACAACCGACTACAATTATTTGATACATAGTTTCCCTTCTTTCTCAAAGATTTCATCCATCTCTAAAACTCCAAAAATTCCTGCCAAACCAGCTCTGATTTTATACGTGTGATTCTTCTGATCCATGTTTCCGATAACCATATATAAACGTATCCCTTTTTCATCCTCATCATCAATTCTGGAAAAAAATGCAGGATACTGTCCATGGCTATGAATATCCATAACTAAAATCTTTTCCAATTCTTTCTCTGTATTTCTATAAAACATAACTGATGCAGCAGTAACATATTGTTCTGGAATATGTAATTCATATTGTTTCGTATCCGGACTATAAAAAATTTGAACCGCACATTCTTTGTGCGGTTCAGCTTCAAAAATTTCTATTATTTTTTCTAAAAGGCAATATGGAATCTTAGGAATTAAAAATTCAAACTGAGTACTTCCCTTCTGTGATAAATTTACTGAGAAAATACCAAAAGGCGTTGTCTCTTTTCTCCACCGATCACCATATTGATCTGTGTAGATTTCATGCTTCCAACCTGGTTTTATTGCCTGGATTTCTACCCCTTTCCTTGAACTTTTAAGAACAGGAATAATAAAATGTTTCTCATCATATATCATTTCTGTCCGCTCTTTAGAATACTCCGGATAAATTTCTTCTAACACTTTCCGTATTTCTTCCAAAGTAGCAGATGAATGTCCTTTTATATCACTCGGCTCAATGTTTAATTTGAAACCGCCGGCACGTACAACAACCGGAAGTGAAATCTTATTTGGTTTTTCACTACTTTTTTTTGATAAAATCGGAAAAAGAAGATTACCTTCTTCCTGGTAAGCAAATCCACAATCTTTATATTCAGGGTATGATTTTAAAAATATTTTCCTAATATTATCTTCTGTAGCAGAAGTATCTTCCAACTCAGCGAACATATCTTCTGTATACGTTTCTTTCAAATTGAGATATCCAACTGTCACAGGCAATGAATATACTTTTCCCTGTGGAGCATTTGCCTTCATAAAAGGCAACAGATACCTTTCTTTCTCAAGATAATGGAATTTACAATCTTTGTATTCCGGATACTCTGATATAAGAATTTCTTGGATTTCTTCAAAACTCTCTGCATTATTTAAAGGAATGACAATTTCCCCCAATCTTATTTCCACCGGAAACTGCACCTTCTCTATCTCTGTCAGTTCCGTATAATTTATATATATGGTAATAAAAGTATTCACTTCTTCACTGACAATATCTTGGTTTAGTTCTCCCTCTATTACATCTATCTCGTAAGATAAACTCTGTAATTCACCAAAAACCTCACCTAGCTTTATTCTTAACATATCCTCAGACCACTCTTTTTCATTTTCATCAGAAAAAAGGTACCGAAGATGTCCGGCTCCCAAATAAATCGGCAACGCATATTTTTTTTCTTTCTTGGATGTTTTCCCTTGCTTTTTATTTGCACTCTTTTTGGGTTTCTTTTTCTCACTTTTCTCTTCTTCTTCTAAAAGATCAAATAAACCTAATAAATCGTTCATAAACCATTCCTCCGCTTATTTAAAAACTGAATCTAAATAGGTTCCTATGTTACTATATTGACTCGGAACCAAAATATGTTCTGGGAAGCTATCCCTCTTTTTCAAACACTCCAAAACGCCTCGAAGATTATCATATTTCCATTTCGTTGAGACACCTTTTGTATAATAATCATTATTTGTCGAACTATCAAAAAATAGAGAACACACCATATCCAACTGATGAAGGCTATCTATAACTGGTAATTGATTTCTTCCCCAACAAACTTTATGGCTTGATGTACTTACATTTCCAAACGGATAATTATACAATCGACTATTCCGATTCCATTTTTCTCCTTTTAATGCAAATACATACGTATCGTTAATCCTGCCTTTCCGAAGTGAAAAACAGAATAAAAATGCCGGGAAATAAATCTCATAAGAGGTCTCTTTAAATTGTACGGTTCCTTTCCTTTTTGGTATGGTAAGTACGATTTTACCACTCAGTCTTTCATCATCATCCCTGTTTATCATTCCATCAAAATAATATTGTGGAAGTGTTCCAATATGATGTTCTCTGTTTTTTTCTTCATACTTTGACTTTGATAATAATTTTAGCAGATTTTCAATGGAGATATATTTGCTATAATGTATCTCCCTATCATCAATGACTTCCACATGTGCCGCATTGAAATACTGCCCTTCAAAATTTTTACTATCCATTGTAATATGTACTATCATTTCCGCACCTCTGCTATTAAAGAACCCTTCTAGCTGCTGAAGGTATCGACGAGTAGTCAGTCAAATTAAATACTGGTATACTCGATGAATTTATATCTTCTAATATTCCCTCTGCGTTCTCTATCAGCTCAGCAATCTCCTCTAGTGATACCTTATCCATTGCAGATTTAACTCCAAGAGCAATCATCATGAGCTTTTGATATTCCTGCTTAATTTCAGATATTTCTAACTCTTTCGTCATCTTCAAATTATCCAATAGTTTACTTACTGATAATTTCATCTTTTTTCTCCTTTTCACTCATAACTTCCATTCTATTTTCCCAATATGTATGATCGAGAAAATAATAATTAATTTCCTTTCCGGCAAGGTAAAAGATCCACAACGCTGCTTCATATAGAAAAATTTGTCTCAGACTATATATCTCGTTTGACTTTTTTCTTCGCTCCGGCAGCCATTGTTTTGCAGTTGCAAGAATGTCCTCTACATCACCAGTCAGTTTCCCAAGTTCCAGCTTTCCTTTTTTAAAGCAAATCGTTTCCGAAGTACGAAAACGGCCCGTTGGAAGTCCCAGCTTCTTTTGAAAATAGCGAAGCGTATTTTCTGCTATATACAGATTCATAATTACAATACTGACTTCCATTTCATCAAACAACTCACCATTTTCCAGCATCTCAGCTAGTCGGTAAGCATCTGCGGAATAAGCATAATAAAATCCCAATGCCATATGATAATTACAGGCATCGCTATTTCCTATCATTTGATGATTTTCCATAAACTTCTTGATTTCTTGTTCCATTTTAATCTGTCGTCATACGACTACCTCCTTTTATAAATTTTTGCATAAAAAAAGCACCTGACATTTTCAGTCAGATGCAGAGTTTCTTTTTGCATAACCCACTGTGTAAAGATCAAAACCTGTTACCAGGGATTCTGTCTTTATCTATTCCCTATGAAATAGATTATAAAAAAGAAACTTTTATATAATGATTATAGGATATCTGAAATAGAAAGTCAAAGGCTTTAAGAGCGAATTTTCTGTTGTATTCTTGTTTCTCCTGTTTTATACTAATTATCTTTTAATCTAGCCGAATTTGCTTCTCTAAATAATGCAGCTAATGTAGTCACTCCCATAAATGCATTTATAAACATTTTTGTATATATATCATCATCACTCAAATGTAAGCTCAGTAAAATAACATTTACAATTACAAAAAAGTATAATTCACTATACTTGAGTTCAATATCTGCTTCTTTCTTAAGTTCTTCATATTTTATAGAAATTTCCCTATTAATATCTTCTCTTTTCATAGTGCCTGAAATATTTTTCTTACTTTTCTTTTTTAACTCTATCTTTTTCAACTGCCTAATATATAATTTGATTGAAATGTGAACCACTGCCTTAGATGTCATGAAAAATGATGCAACGAGTATAACAACCATAAGCAGTGCAATAAACTCATCAGTAACATCTACATAAAACGTTTTTTCAACCATCATAATACCATACTTCAAAATAAATTGCCCTATTATGCCAAACAAAATAAGCGAAGTCAACAAGGAAAGAAAAATTTCTGGTATATATGTTGCAATTACTTCTTGCCTTGCTTCTCTCAGAATATACGCTATTAGTCTTTTCAACAAGAGAAGCGGAAATATTAATATAAATAATATCTTCAGCCACCACCAACATTGCTTTTCTTCTCTCTTCTTCTTTTTATTCCAAGAACGTTTATTAAGTGTAAACAGTTCTACCATTAACATTAATAAACCTCCAAAAAAGCTCACAGCTACTGCAATAATCCTCCATCCATTAGCTGACAATCCGATCTTAACTAATATTACATTATTAGGAAATGCAAAACAAAAAATCCCACAACCAATATATACCATCGCCATAATTGTAAGAAAAATATCCTTCCCTATAACCTCTGGTGGTTCACCAACAAATTTAATAAATTCTTCCAATTCTTGTTTGTACCTTTTCATAATTTTATCCTTCCTGCATCTATTAATGATGTCTCTGAATCACATCTTTTAAGTATTTTTATAAAGTTCACAAGCTGGCAAGCAGTGCAATCTTATCCAAGTTTACAATTTTGCAATTTTCCGTTCCACTCCAAGTCTTTAAAATTAATTGTCATGCACTTTTTTCATCTAAGCAAATGCTTCTTGATTCTTAATAGATTCAATATATGAACTGATTGCGAACCATTCCAGTATTTTCTCTGACTGACATCTATACTACAAGAAGCTCTCTTTCCTACAGTCCTCTATTTATAGCAGGCGAATATACACTCAGGGTTGAGGTATATATTCTTTTCTGATTATAATAAATAAACAGATAAACATACTTTTTCAGGGGATACATTGATAAGAGTTCTCTGTGAGAAGTTCCTCTATTTATCTACTTGCTATGTGAAATATTATAATAAAAAATCCTGTCAAGGACTTACTACATGCAGTGCAAAATCATATCCTTGACAGGTTTTCGTATTATGATGAATAAACAATCAATCTAAATAAATAGTAACGATCTGCCATATTCTATCATCCTCCACGAAATAATCTTAAAAAACTTCGATTATCCGTTTTAATAACATATACTATTTTATTCTTTTCTCCAAACCATCAATTCCGTTCCTAAACCATCATCTTCTGGAAGAAAATTACACTTCTCCCAAAACTTTTTAGAAATATTGTCTTGAGCATATAACTGAATACAGTCTATCTCTTTACTTTGCTGAATATTTAAAATAATAGCTTTCCCAATGCCTTTGTTTCGTTGAGATTTTACAACCTCAAATTCATCAATTTCAAGACTTTTTTCCTCAAATGACATTGACAGAAATGCAAGCGTTTTTTTATCTTCCACTTCATCAGAAACATATAGAGTGTAATTATTTCCTTCATTAAAGCTGCCCAAATTAAACATTTCTATTTCTTTATTTTGTTTATATCTATTAAGTAATTCATTTGTACATTTATAAAATTTAAAACTATTATTTCTCATAAATATACCTCGTAATTCATTTTATGTTAATTTGTAAATGCTCTTTTTATATTTTACTTGTAAACGAATTAGAACTTTTTGCGCACTGTTTGATTAGAATTTACAGTCTCAACTCCAGAATTAATACCTTCATCTAATAATTTTAACTTCAACAACACAAATTAAATATCTCGTTTGCTAAATTGGTGACAACCGCTATGCACAGTTAAAATACACTTCCGAAATACCTGTAGATTTTTTATTTTATACATATTATTGTCATGTCATCTATATAATCCACTTTCATCTCTTAATCCTGACATAAGATCACTCCTTGTAATGCACTTTCCAGAAAACGATATTATTTTCTATCACTTATTTCTAACACCTCTTCTTCGGAAATATTCAAAAGTTTACAAATTTCAGAAATTGGATAATCATTCTGTAACATGGTAAGAATAACTTCTTTTTTCCCTTCCATTTTTCCTTCTTCTTTTAACTTCTCTAATGCTGTGCACATATTATTTACCTCCATATTTCTACTCATACGAACCAGTTCCTTTGAGCCTGTCATCTGACCGATGACTGTTAATAAATCTGAACCCAGCTCCTTACTTCCATACTTTTCCTGAATTTTCTCGAAATGTCCGGCAAAGATGTCTCTGGTAATTTCAAAAACGCTTTGAACATCTGTATTATTGAACACATATCGATCTGAATTTCGTACTTCCAAAAGGTTCATTTTATAATCAGAGAAAATAGCAGCAATTTCTTCCGGCATTTCTACAATCATATCTTTCAGGCAATACGGTCCGTCCCACTGCTTTTCTCCATAATATACTGTCAATGTAATAACAGGATGAAGTCTATCTTCTTTCCTCATCTTTGATAAAAATTCATCCTCTGTTTTTTTCTCTGTATCTTTTTTGTATTTGCGTGTAATCTCCTGATACTCCTTCAGGTAGCTCATTGCGTCGTATACCATATGACGTAACGGCATGGCATAATGGATATGCTGTTGGCTCTCAATTCCAAGGACAACAAATTCCACTCCATAAGCAGTCTTTTTAATCACATCTCTTGTCCTGGATAATGTTTCTTTATAGTCTTTTAATTGAATGACACCAGAAACATCAGTATCCATTTCATGCAATGCTTCTGGCTTAATAACCTCTTTCCCGCCAAACACAACCACATTAAAAAGATCCGCAAACCGTTCATTGATACGCCAAAAATCTTTAAATATAATATCTGCTTTTGTATGCTCCACGTAAAATCCTCTCTTCTACAACGAATCACTCTTTTTGTTAGCATTATTATATCAAACTTTGAAAGACCTGGCAAATTGAATTTCCTATATACACCAATCCCTAACTTGGCGGTTCTACTTTGATTTTCACAAGATTTCTTGTTTCCCTGGAAGATGTATTCATGTAATTTAGATTTTTATATCTCCGTATCTGTGTTTCTGTAACACCCATCTCCTGAGCCACCTCTTCTGGTTTTGCATGATACGCAAACATCGTATAAGCACATGAATTTCTAAGTGCTTCCGCACTATAGGATGAAATCCCTGCTAAAGAAGTGTACTTTTTCATTAACCGGCTAAAATACATACTATTTATTTTATTCCCACGTTTGTTATAAAACAAGTAAGTTTTCTCCTCAGATTTTGAAAGATAATCCTCTAAAATGTGATAGACATCTTCTGGAATAAAACAGGCATCCTGTCTTCCGGGAACAAACAAATATGCACCATTATCATATAGCGAAATATCATTTCTGTGCAGCTCTCCTATTTCTGTTGTAGAAAGTCCCATTCTATATAAAAGTGTAAGCATACAATACGCCATACTATCTTGCTGTGCTACCACAAATATTGCATCTATATCCTCAATAGGAATTGCATTTGCTTGTTTACTTACTTTTTCAATAAGTTTCAGATATGGCTCAAAGTAATTTCTATACTCTTCATCAATATCGTATAATCCCCTATTATCAAATAGATATGAAGAAAAAGAATTCAATTCTCGCATCTTCTTCGCCAATGTTGAGGGCTGCAGAATTTTGGCCGACACTTTTTGCTGCATAAAACTATAATAAGATGCAATATCTTTAGCAGTTATCTGATCCATTCCTTTATCAACATAATCTATAAACTCTGAAATATCTGTCTGATATGATAAAATTGTGGATTCACTTTTAAAATGTGCAATAAAATCTTGCCAAATATCTTGCATCTTTTTATCTGCAAATATAAAATTTGACATGCCATTACCCCCTTGTTTGTAAATTTCCGCGTAAGCGGAACAGCACTAAAATGTTATTTGTATATATCATACTATAACATTTTAGTGGCTGCATAGCAATCTTATTTTCACTTAGAAAGAGTTCCCGGAATATAATTACATACCCGGGAACTTGCTTTATAATATGTTTGATAACTCCATGTGCTGCACTTCTTCCAAATCAATCCAGTCCGCCTCGAATATTTCTACACTTTCTCCTGTTATTGGATTTGAAATAAGATCGGAATCATCCAACACAATTCTTTCTTTTTTATAACTCTTTCTGACATCTGCTAATGCTTCCTCTAAATTATCATTATCTTCCACAATGAGTACTCTCCTTAAAATTTCTTGTACCGCTATTGCTCGTTTCATCTGCATTCCTCCTTTAAATTACACCTGCACTCTGAAATAGCCATTCCAGTTCCTCATTTTCGTATGTATGTTGCACATAAACAGGCACATCTTCTTCTAAAAATATCTTCTCTTTTTCAAGCACCTGAATATCTCTTTGTTTCATTTTATGCCGGTATAGGATACCCACTCCAAATATATAGTGGAACGGCGTATACCATTTCTCCATATCTTCGATGTTTCCTACAAGCGTATCTCCTATAATCACTACACCAGGACATCCCATAAGTGACATTTGAATATAGCACATTTTCGCTACCAGAGAATCAATATCCTGAGCAATAAAATACGCATTTCTCTGATAATCTATTCCACGCTCTTTCATGGTATTAGCCGCTGCTATCACATTTACCCCAGATCCACAAGCAGGTTCGTTAAGCAGGAAAGGGGCTGATATGTCTTCTTTTTCCTCTATCGTAATTTCTGCCATAAGTTTTGAAATTGGATAGGGTGTAAAAAATTGCCCTTTCTGGTTATCCGATATCCGCAGCTGCATATATATTTCCCCTAATAAATCCTTTTCGGGGTTACGCTCCATGCCACTGACAACCATTGTAAACATTTTGCTAAATTTCTCTTGTTCGTTTCTCTGGTATTTCTGAATTATCCGAAGATATTCCTGTTCTCTAGAATCTTTCTGTTCATGGTTCCAACAATTTGAAATGGATATTGCACAAAGATTAATAAAGTCGGACCATACTTCCCATCGTGGATAGCATCCACTTATTTCTTCAATTGCCCGTATTATGTCCTGATCCACGAAATCCTTCCTCCTTCTTTTCACTATATAGTAATTATGGATTTGGGGCACAAACAGTTCCCCAAATCCATATCCCTACGTTTCCATAAATAATACTTTATTCATATGATAGTTTCTTAACTTTGCCCTACGCTACTTTCCTTTTCACTCATCTCCTCAAAAAGCAGTTCAAGAGCTTGTCCTGCATCATGTTCATCTAGTAACTCAATATATTTATCAATACATTTACATGCAATCTCCATCTGTTGCTCAATACTATGTTGCAAATCATAATTTGCATAAAGCAGAATAAAAAGAATATTATAAAGCTCTTCTGTACATTTATTCTCATTTTGATGGATCCAGTTACCAAGTCTTATTACCATGTAATTCCAGTACTTTCCGCACTGAATTCCTTCTTCGCCCAAAAAACCTGATACCCACTCGCCTACCGTTTGTGTATTATCTCTTTCCCCACATGATACATCCTGTAAGAAATATAGGACTTCTTTTTTCTCAGTATATGCCCTCCCCAATGGGAACAATCCACAAATTGTCGGCTTCGCTTCATGAACAATACATTTGTTTAAAAAAAGAAATGGACACCGTTTCTCTTCTCCTACTGGAAGGAGACGGATCAATGGCATTTTACTGGTTGGTCCAATATATACTGCTGCATACTTCTGAATCAATTCTTCTAGTGTAATATCCAGCTTTTTTCTAATCCGAAATATATCATAAGCGTTCAATATAATATCTTCCCTATTTTTACAACATTCACCACAACCATCACAACGGAACCTCATTTTACTCTTTTCACTCATAGGTTCGTATCCCATCTTTCGTAATTTGTTATACATATAAATCCTCCTTTTATAAATGACCTATCTTTTATCTACCCACCTGCATCTCATTTGCATACACTTTTCCCATTCCAACAACATTCCAATGTTATATTGAATACCTCAAAATACTGCTTACAAATTTCTCTGAATATAGTCTTCTCTTTCCAATATAAATTCCGGCAGCTGCCGGAATCCTACATCATTCACATAATATGCTGCTATCGTTCCATCTCTTCGTAATACGATTACATCGCTCACCGATAATGAATGTCCATGAAAATCTTTTGGATGCTCTACATTAAATTGATAAAACAATGCATCAAGGGTCTCATTTGCGGATAATCTGTTTCCATATACAAACTGGTAATCGCTCCCTTTTACTTGTAGTCCTCTACTATTCACAAAATCCAATCCCATGAACCGGTATTCACTTCCTCTTCCATCTGAAAGCTGGTAGATTCCATAGCGGTTCTCCATACCATGAATTAGTGATCGTTCCTTTTGCAATTCCTCTACTCGATTTTTCAACCTATTTCCTCCTTACTTTTGCAAATAAAAAAAGCACCTCGAACGGGTGCGTTTTACTTACTACTGTATTTTCCATTCTTATAATATAGATTATTCTCTTCCCTCCTTTTATATTAAAATAGCCCTTCACGAAGCTGTGAAGGGCTTACATGCCAATAACCTGTTACCAGGAATTAAGCTACTGTTATCTACTCATAGCAGACACCATAAATAAAAATCTATATTATGTCTACAATATATCATTTTTCTGGATTTATGGCAATTGTTACATCCTACATTTTAAGTATTTTCTATCTATTTATCGGTAAAGTAATTATTCTATATAAAGTAAAATGCTTTGTTCTATCTATAAAAAATCTTCATGGAAATAATAGTCTCTCTATATAGTTAAGTATCGATATGATGTTTTTGGCTTTCTATTTTATTTTTTATTTCTCCTGCATATAAAGAAAATGCGATCACATTCAATGTCAGCATAATTACAACTAAATAATTATTCTCTCTAAACACCAACAAAATCATCGAAATTACACTTATAATAATCATAATTTTTTTTGTACATGCTTTATAATATATTTTTTCGCAATCCTCTAATATATGATTTTTATTTTCTATTGGTGCTTTTCTCATAATGATTGATACGCACAAAAAAATAATACTTACTGCAAGGATACCATCTATTTTAATTTCTTTTGATACAATAAGAACTGATGTTTGAATCACTACTGAGCAGAAAAAACACGAGAAGAAACCATTTAAATGTATACCGCCGGCATATGTTCTTAGTGCCATAAAAATAACTATGCTTATGAAAAACTCCGGAATCATCCGAAGATATATCGCAAATAACATAGACATAAAAAAGCAAATAAACATTTCAAGTCCTATCTGAAATCCATACTGATATATTTCATACGTTTCCGGAGCAATCACACCAGCTTCTAAAATATAGTCTGCCAGCTTTTTAGAAATTCTCTTCATTTAGAATTTTCTCATATTTTTCAATGCTGCCGGCATCTTTGGCTGATGGTAAATATAGCAGCAGGCACTGTTAGCTGCCATTTTACTCATTTTTAAAGATGCTCCTGCCAAAATTTCTGCTGATAATTTTTTTGAACTATTAATCTTTTTTTGATTCATTTTTCTATCTCCTTTTTGTTTTTTTCAGTATATCATGCTTCCGAAAAACTATTTGATTTGTGTAACAAAATCGACCATTCATGTCATTTTTCCTCGAGCTAATTAGATATTTCTTTATTGCAGATTCCGATTTTCATACCATTTCCAACGTATAATCTCTTTTACTTTTATTTCTAATTTTCTATTTAATTCTCTGCGGGTTATATAATCAAATGCACCTAACTTCAAAACTTCAAAAATATCTTGAGGATTTTTTTCCGGCAAAATAGCAAGAACAGGGATTAGATTCCCAAAACTTCCCTTTATCTGAATAATAGCGCCTAACTGTTCTTTATCAATCCGTTCTTTGTCAAAATCTATAATTACAATAAAGTCTCCTTGCAAAGCATCTTTTCCCAGTTCAGAAAATTTATATTGCTTAATTTCCCATTTGTCTTTTAAAAGTGTTTGCACTGTATCAAAAATATTTTTATCATCACTGATTAATAGTATCGCTGCATTTTTTTCTTTGCTCATGCATTTCCTCCTCTTAAAAGAAAAAGAGAATTTTAACAAATTCCCTTTTCCTTAGTTTATCATATTCTCTACATCTAACTCTTATCTATGTTACAATATCGACTGTTCATGTCATTTTTTTACTGCATAAAGCAAAATTTTGATTCGGAAAATATATGCTTCCCCATCATCAATAATAACAGTACCGTTATGTTTTTTTACAACACGGTTAACTGATTCTAACCCAATTCCATGATTTATACTATCTGGTTTTGTAGTTTTTAATCTACCACTTTTAGTTTTTACGAGATTACCATTATAAGTGTTTTCAACGAATATAAACAAATTTTCTTTATCATATTTCAGATTTAATAAAATTCTTTTTTCATATATTGCATTTTCTGCCGCCTCTACTGCATTCTCTAATAAATTTCCCAATATTAAGCACAAATCTGCACCTCTAAATGACATTTGCATAGGAATATGGAAATTCATCTTAAATGTAATTCCTTTCCCTTCAGCTACCGTAAACCAATAATTCACCAACGAATCTATCACAATATTACCTGTTTGGGAAACTGCAAAAGAATTTAGTCCACCTTCTTCCATAGTTTCTTCCACAAATGCAACCATTTTATCATAATCCTTATCTTCCGCATACGCAAGAATTGAAATCAAACTATTTCTCATATTATGTCTTGCATCACGAAGCTGTAGCATAGATAACTCGCGTTCATTTTGATGTCGCTCACACAGTTCCAACTGTTGTTGATATACTGAATTACATCTTTTAAGCTGTAACTCGTCCGCCAATTTCATATACATATAAAATATCAAAATATTCATCAGTAATAAAATTACAACCGTAATGAACGAGTTAAGGCTTACCTTTTCTGCATTAATATGGCTACTCAAAGTGAAAATGCTATTCATAATATAAATGCTTCCAATTGGAATAAGCATCAAAGTTATACTATATCCAGTAGATAGCTCTTTAATTCCGTCATCTGTGAAGACTTTTCTTAAAAGCAGAATCACAATCAGTAACATCAATTTTGAAATAAATGATCCCAATAGGCGAGGCGTCATATAATTTGTAAAATAAAGCATAAAAATAGATGCACATAAAGTTTCCATCAGCATCCATATAGCATTAAAAGCAATCCCAACTACACATTTATTCCAAAATTTCCCCGTCCTTGAACATACTACCACTATAATTGTTAAAACCACAGTTATCGAAATATTCATATATCCCGGTAATAAATTTATTTTAGCAATGAAAAATTGCCATATAAAAAATAACATATATGATAAATACAGACGAATTTTCCTTGGACTTTTGGAAAAAAATATGTCCAAATACAAACCCAATATTCCTGCAGGAAATAATGCCAAAAACATTTCTATCTGAAGAATTACTTTATCCATCCACATGGAATGTATCCTCCATCGTACAATATTGCTCAGCAATCATTTTACGTCTGTCTTCACTAATAGAAATATTTTGTCCATTATCCATAGTAACAAAATCATATGATTGACCTTCGATATGCTTATAGTTAACTAAATATGATTGATGCACTCTTAAGAATGAAATTTTACATTTATTTAATGACGACTCAATTTCGTTTAATTTTCCATACATATTATATACTTCATCTGATGTAACAATTGAAACCTTTCTTCTGTTACTCTCAAAATATAAAATATCACGTATAGGAATTTTATAATTAATCCTTTGGTAACGATAGCGAAAATATTCATCCTCTCGGATGATTTCATTATATGCATTTAAAAAGCATCTTTCATGTTCCTCTTGGCTAACCGGCTTTACCAAAAACTGGAAAGGTCGTACATCAAAAGATACTTTCATATAGTTTTCATGGCTGGTTACATATATAATACATACATTCTTATCTACTTCTCTAATTCTTTTTGCAGATGTAATTCCATCTTGCTTTTGCATTTCAATATCTAGATAAATTATATCAAAACGTTCCCCTTCTTCAACTGCTTTTGCAAGCTCAGTTCCATCTAAATATACTTCCACTTCGATATCAACAAAGTTTTTCTTGGCAATTTTTTCTAAAAGCATATCTAATTTCCCTGTGACCGATATTTCATCATCACAAATTGCTATATTTAACATTTGTCCCCTTCCTTCTGCATTCGTTTGATACTATTTTTCTTTATGGATTGTATAATTTCCCATAACAGTTCCTGATCTAACGGATCCATACATTTATAAGCCTCTACAATTTCATAGCATTCATTTAAAACTTCATTTACTCTCATTTGTCCTTGTAAATCTCTTTTTACTTCTGAAAGACCTAATAAGTAATCTGTAGTGACATTAAAATACTGGGCTATCCTTATCAAAACATCCACTTTTATTATAGAAATATCATGCTCATACTTACTCAATGCTTGTTGCGTAACGCCAATTTCATTAGCAACAATTTCTTGTATCAAATGTCTTTTCAGCCGAACCTCTCTTATTCGATTCTCCATACTTTGCACATACTCCTTCATTCATATAAGTATATGCTACAATAATTCCCATTCATTGATACTAATTATACAGGTATTGTATTACTTCTATTAGTTGTGAACATTGCTACAGAAAAATGGCAGTGCATAAAGCACTGCCTATTAAAATCAATCATGCAACCATATAAATCCCGTATTTGATGCATATATTTCTTTATATATAACATCCGCCATTTCATCTTCAGATAAATTCGCATTACTACTACCTATATTACGCCCTACTCCATTATTATGTAAATCCATTTGCTTATGTGCCTCTTTTGAGAATCCATCTGATTCATTGCCAGTTGTGTCTTTATCTTCGTGTGCGGTTGCAAATAATTCAGCTTTCTCTTTTCCAATTAATATCGTCATTTCCGCATTCCAAATGCCATGTCTAAATGCATCACTCCGATCTCCTAGACCACTATAACCAAATTTTTTTTCTGTCTGCGATGTGGCAATGTTTCTTGCGGTATTAACCTTTAGTGCATCAAATGGATAACGAATACAGAGTTTCTTTTCAGAATTTGTCAAAGCATTCCAAATGTCTGAAACCCCTTTTTCCTTTAAATGTTTCTGCTCCATAATTTCTAACAACTCATTTTCACTCATGTCTGGAAATTCTTCTTTAATACTCAAAATTTCGTCAATTATTACGTTAAATCCCTCCTTTTCCTGTGTTGGCAATTCGCTTTCTCTTTCACTCGCGAAAACAGTTGATGGCATAATAAGTGCAATTGTCAACAATATAAACCCTAAAAATACTTTCGCTTTTTTCATAAGCTATTCCTCCTCGTTTTTTTTTAGTATACTTTAAAAACAAGTTATCTTTTGTTTCATGTAATTAATACGACTATCTATGTAATTCTTTCTAAAATAGAACATATTTTTAACTAGAGCTACATAATATATATAGTTCTAGTTGTGAACCCTACTGTCTAGTGAATAGGAAATCAATTGGAAATTATACAGAATATAAGAAATCTCACAAATATAAATCTGGCTTGTACTCCGTAAAGCGACTTTAGACTTAACATTCCTTCAATTTCATGTAAATTATAATCAAGTCAATGAATAATTATTTCTGCTTTGGAATACTGGTTTTTTTGAAACAAAAATATTCACTAAATCAACAGTGCAGCATATTTCTCTACAATGTAACGCCTTCAAGACTTTTGTTTTCTAAAATTATCAACTGATAATATATTCACATATACTAATCATTTTAACAGAATTGTGACCTATATTCTTTATATTGTAAAATCGCCCAGCATAAAAGCATAGTCCCATTTTGTATGTTTTATACCATATATTGCTAATATCGGTAACAATATTCCCGATACCCCAGAAAGTAAACCAACTTGATCTGTCATACTTTGATACTCGATATCTTTGAATCCTAATGGATTAGTTTCATTATAAAATTCCCATATTTTGTCTACCACATGACACGAAAATTCTTCAAATACTTTTATTCCTGTAAGATTAAAGAATCTCCAAAAAATATATGCCACACCTGCATATCCGTGGCAAAATGTAGGAGAATATATTCCCTGCAAACCTTCTATTACGTTTTTCATAACCTGAACAGATAATTCTTTATACTTTTTTCTATTCAAAATCTCTCCGCCCATATACATTGCATAGCTTACGCCTGGACTACCATAACACCAAGCATCTCTTGTATCTATACCTTCTAATTTATCACAATAATTCTCTAAAGAAACATATGCACCCCAACGCTCTGCATCTTTATATATAAATTTAAACAAAAAGTCTATACATGTTTCTATTGCTTCATATAATCCACTTACCTCTATCTTCTTTTTTTCCAACATACATAATGCCAATAATATACCTGGAACGCCATGTGAAAGTCCTAAGTTAAAATTTCCATTTGGAAATCTTTTCTTATCAGATTCAAGAAATTGATTTTCTTTCGGAATAAAGAATCCTGGAATTTCTAAATTTCCAAACTTGATTTTCTGGCAACGATATACCAAATAATTCCCTATTTCCTTACAGATTTCTTCCATATCTTTTTGTACTATTGCGTATCCCAAAATACCAGAAACCCCTGATATAACATCGTAATCTCTCATAAAACAATATTTACTTTCATATAATTTTTTTATCAATATAGGAAATGTTTCTTTGATATATTCATTAATATATTTCGTAAAATTCGTATATCTAGTTCCATTTTTTGATAATCCGTCTACTGCTAATCCAATTCCTGCATATCCACTAAACATGGATAAATCATATACTTGTCCCATTTCTATTCTCTGTTGTATTTTTTTCAGAAATTCATGTGCCTTTATATCCCAACCTTCTTTTGGAAAAGCGTACGACAATTCAGCAAATAATAAACATACGGCTGGCAATCCATGGCTTAATGTAGCTTCATCATATAATGCTACTTTTTTCCCTCCGACTTCTTGTTTATTATTCTGATTGTTTACTACATCTAATATATAGTTATAATCCACCAGTTTTTCTGCAATTTTTTTTACTTTCTTCATCTGTTCATTCATATTTAATTCATCTCCTTATCATATAACATTTTGTAATATTCGTTTTCTTTATATAATTTGCTATGTGTACCATCACCTATTATCTCTCCATCTTTCATCACTATAATTCTATCTGCATATTGAACTGAAGACATTTTATGAGTAATAAATATACATAAACTATCCTGCACATACTCAAAAAAATTTTTAAGTATATTATTTACTGAAATTGGATCTAAAGCTGCATTAGGTTCATCTAAAATATATACAGAACACCTCTTAAACATCATCCTAGAAATGGCAAGCTTCTGCCATTGTCCACCCGACAATCCGATGCCTTCATTAAACCATAATCCTAATTGCGTACTAAGGCCACCTGGAAAAATGTTATCTAATCCCACTTTTTGTAACACTTTATGTATCCTGCCATCCTCCTTCCTATAAATTACATCTCCAAATCCAACATTATCGCGTAAAGTCATTTCATATTTAACATAGTCTTGAAATAAAACACTTATATTTTTTCTAATAGTGGATGCCCCATATTCTTTGATATTAGTATTATTAATCAATATTTCTCCTTCGTAAGAATGATATAAACAAGATAATAGTTTTATTAATGTAGTTTTTCCTGAACCATTTTGTCCGACTATTGCTATTTTTTCCCCTTTCTTCATATATAAATTGATATTTTTAAGAGCAACATTTCCATTTTTATATACAAAACTAACATTTTTTAAAGATATATCTTGAATGCTCGAAAGCGGTATATATTTATTATTATCTTCTTCTGAACATTCCTTTAATTCAATAAATTCAAAAAGTTCTCTTATATATAAAGTATTGTTATATAACAGATATATACTGTTTAATAATGAAGCACATCCGCTTTCTACATTGCTTATTGATCTGATATATGTGACAACATTTCCAATTAGAATTTGCCCATTATATGCTGCTAAAACAGATAAAACAACAACCACACAGCTGCAAATATGTAAAATTGTTTCATATAAAAGATCATACACTGAGCGTTTCTTCATATATTCCATATCCTGTTCAATAAAACTTCTATTAATTTTCTTATATTTAGTAATTAAATACTTAGACAAATCAAATAACTTTACTTCTTTTATTGAACTATCCGTTGTTAACAGCTTACTTAAATACCAACTTTTTCTTCCTTCTTCTGTTCTTTTCAACTTATAATCAAATTCCGTTTTTCCTAATTTAATATAATAAAATGAACTAAATAAAGGTATTATTAGTAGAAATATAGCACAATATGGTTTCCATAAAACCAATATAGTAATTGATGACAATAACATTGAAAATATAGTTAATAATCCCGTAAGTATCTGCAAAGTTTGATACGGTTTATAACTAATTTCTCCTTGTATCCTTTGCAACTTATCGTAAATAACTGAATTCTCGAAATCTGCCAGTGACAATTTTTGGCACTTTTTCATCACTAAACAATTCAATTCATAATTAATCGTATTTTGAAGATATGTTTCATTATAATTTTTAAAATTTGTACAATACTCTGACAAGAGACTAACAAGCACATAAAAAAGTAGGTATGCAAATACTATTTTCAATTCTCTACGTGCCACTATTGTATTAATCATTTGCTGAGATAACAGTAATGAAATTGACGGAATTCCGCCTAAAATCAAACTTAAAATACCGCTTAATATTAAATGCTTTCGATCAAAATTCCACATTAATTTTACAATACTCGGAAGATATTTCACTTCTTGCAATATGCTTTTCGTTTTAAATCCTAATCTCATTTTTATGCTCCTTCTGATATCTAAGGGAATATAGGGCATGTCTCGTAAAAGAAAGTATTTTTCTTTCAAATTCTCTGTTTATGCCAAACAGACGATTAAAAGAAAGATGAATTAAACTAGCTATAATAGTTTCTTCAGAAGTAGTAATTAGCCCTTCTCTTATTGCCTTCCTATAGGCTTTAACAAAATTTTCTCTCCTATTAAACATTTCAATGAGTAATGGACCATCTTCTCTTTCTCTAAGACTGCTCCAATTATCATTATCATTGCAAACTGTTTCATATTCTTTCCGCACTTTACTATATTCTGCCTTATAATCTGTTTTATCAATAAATGAATTCAGCCAGTCTAACTGTTGGCTAAAGTTCCACCCAAATTGATCCATATAAAAAATTGCAGAAAGTACTCCTACCAATTCCTGCTCGAAGTGTAACTTATTTTCTTTTATCATACGTAACATTTTTTCTGCAATCCTACTATCTTCATAAAAAATATTCTCTGCTATTTCTATTCCATATAAGCCACCATATCGTTCTACCTCTCTTTCGTAACACCCTATTTCATATCTGGAAATAACCCCTTGAGTGCATAACTCACCAAGCCAATTTGTTATATCTGTTATATACATCATTATATTTTTACTATGTATTCTCAATCGAATATGAAATTCCGGATCTACATATCTCATAAAAAAGTATTTATCTATCTTTTTTTTACACAACATATCATCGGTAAATTGCGATATATAATACATTATCAAATTTTCTTGCCATGCTCCTGCACCATATAATTTTAAATATAGCCATTCACTTCCGAACATTTTATAGCGCTCGTCTAAGCTAATATCAAGTATTTTTTTTGTAGAATCTGACTCACTCCTTTTATCTTCTCCCTTATCATTGACCCTTCCTTGGCACATGGGTACAACTATTTCACAGCAATAGTGATTTCCCTCTTTATCATAAACAAAATCTCTACCTTTCTCCTGTGCTATCAGTTTAACTTCCATTTCTTTTTTCAATGTCTTATACAAAATCTTTATACAATACATATTATCCAAATCTAGAAGTAATCTATTATCTGCATCTGATATGTATACAAAACGAGACATATTATGATTCTTCCTAAATAATTTAAATTCTTTCACAAATTCTTCGTATTTTTCCAAAGTAAACTTACTCCTACTAATTCGCCATGTCTCCGAACATAAAATAAAATTCTTGTACCTAATTTCAGGGACATACGATAATTTCCCAAATATTCTATCCCATACAAAGTTTGACCATTCAACAGTCTCATCTTGTTCCAATTCTTTTAAAAATCTAATTATATTAACATCACTTAATATATTAAGCATATTGTTCGTTTTTATTTTAATTTTTTTATTTAAACTTTTGCTTTTTAAATAAAACTTTCCATTATCTATGCCTAAAAAAATATCTTGTATAGATATTTGGTGCTCTTTATCTTTACTTCCATTTGTATAAAATACAACTTCATAGTCCCTATTGTTTTGATTCCTAACAACATTTCCTAATCGTGTTTTCTGAGGAATGTATACTAATTCACATATTATCGTGTCTTCACCAATATTTTGTTTCTCGAGCACACTAATTCTATTACATGTATCTCTATATGAGTCTCTCAAATGTGTAAAACGTCCAAATGTTTTTCCGGCTCCAGTAGAACCAATATTAGGTCCTAAATAAAAAATATTTTGATTATTTTCCATTTTACATATAAAATTTAATTCTAAGGATAATGGATGTTTTTTCTTATTCCTTTGATCCTTTGAATTTCCAGTCAATATATCTTCTTCAATAATTAATGGATGTTTATTTGCAATTGCTATTTGATACTTTTCCCACAAATAATCCGATATCTTATTACTAATTTCATACTGATTTATTCCTTTTCGATTTCTACCTGCTGGAGGATATCTATAAGAATAAGGTGCACCTATTCCCAAATCATTATCAAGTACCTCACACAGTAATACTTCTCTATCTTCCCCATATTTTTCTATAAAATCTATTTTATATTCATCAAAAATAGTTTCTCTATCACTAAATTCATCCGCTAACTTAACAAAAAAATCTGCGATTTCTTCAAAACCATCTGCGATATTATTCACAAAACTATCACATTCCATTTCACAAGTTGTATCTATCTGCAAATAGGAGACTGAATGCACAATGTCTTTCATAGTAGTTAATAATATTTTTAATTCTTTTTCTCCCTCTCCTATATTTAACTCGTTATATTCCATAATATCATTAGCAATTTTTTTTAATTTAATTAACAAGTAATCTAAATTGCTAATTTTTTCCATCTCTTTTATAATATATCCCAATTCATCACTTGAAAGTGATGGACGTAAATTTGATATTAAAATTTCTCTTTCAATTAATTCTTTAATTGTAATATCCAACTTTTTTTCATCAACGTTAGGATATTTCTCTTTCAAACAATTTAGCAAGAATATATAACTTCTACTTTCTTCTTTACATAGGTTTACCAAATATTGCACTGGCTTTGAATATCGCAAATTGATTTCAGAATCCTCAGTTCCTGTTACATACGGCAATGAAATACGATCCCCCTTTTTAAAAACAATGCAATTTGTCCTATAACTTAAGTATTTATAGGATTCCCTTTCTAAGAGTTTTATTAAATTCATAATCCATTCAAAATCTGGTCTAGCAATTTTTTTTCTTCCGACTATTACAGACTTATCGTTAGAATTTTTTTCAAAATCCCCTTCACCTACACACGAAAATAATCCAAATGGTGTAGTGCGAGTACACATACGAATATAATACTTTAAAACAGAAATTCTAAAATCTTCTAGTTTTTTACTACTGCTAATTTCCCCATCAAGAAATACATCTAGTTTGTCGTACAAAGTTGGGCTAGCAATCAGAATCGCCTCTCTAAAAAATGGATTTTTACATAAGCCCATTATAAAATCATCAATCTCTTCCGCATTTTGTTTATCCAAAAATTCTTTATATTTATCTATTGAAAATATAGGTACTCTTGCCATATAATTCCCTACATTCTGATATTCAAATTCTGTTTTCTGTAACATACCTTTCCTCCTATTTTATAAAATGAGGCTATTGTCAATTAATAATTCATCTAATGCACATATTTTCTCACTATCAAAAGATGTTATTAATTATCCAATAGCCTCAGATTATTTCTGTTTATCCTCTACATCCATCACTTAACGAACAAAGCACGCTTCCCAAACAGCAATTAGAAATCAATGTAGATTCCCCTTTGCATGTTGCAAAACAAGTCCCTGGTGTACAAGCTCTAACGCTTGTAATTCTAGGTTCAATTCCATTCGAATTACTTTCTGTTTTTTTAATATCTAAATCAAAATCATCAAATTTAGGCATATTTTTTCTCCTTCCTATGCACATGTAATACATGTCTTTGTAATACATGCATTTGAGCAAAACCAAGCAGTTGGTTTACAATTATCATGGCAAGTTCCTGGTGTACATAACATATAACTTGTTGCGATACGAGTCTGGGCATTGTTCCCCGCATCATCTTTTTTTGAGTTAACATCCAAATCAAAATCATCAAACTTAGGCATATTATTTTCCTCCTTTTCAATTTTTCGTTACAATAGCTTTATTGAATTGCAATTCTTCTTTTGTATTGGAACAACTCAAGAATATCACAAAATTATTTATATATAGAATTCATGTAATTTTCTCCTGCTTAGCAAGTCACTTTTTCTTTTAAATATGAACTAAAAAGCAGAATTTTATTAAAACCGCTGCAATCAAAACCAATTAATAATAAAGTTCCACACAAAAAAAGGATGGTAAAACCATCCATTCATATAAACATATAACAAGGAAGTATAATTTTTACAATCGCACCACCTGTTTCTATAGAATTCTCTAAAACAAGTTCTCCATCATGCCGAGTTACAATAGAATCTGCCACATAAAGTCCTATCCCATAGTGAAATTTAGAATTTCTACTTAGCTCATCCATATAAAATTGTTCTTTTGCATGTTTTAGTGCTTCTATAGAAAATCCATTTCCTGTATCAGTAACAGAAAAAACAATTGTCTGATCTGTTTCACAAACATCAAAAAAAATTTTCCCTCCTATCGGTGTATGCTCCACTGCATTTGAAAGAATATTTACGAAAGCTCTTATTAATTGTTCCTTATCCACAGAAATATATTTTTGACTAAAATTTTCCTTCCATCCCAAATAAATATTTTTCACACCGCATAGACCTCTTGCCTGTGTATGAACTTCCTCCAGCAAAGAAGACAGATTTTGGACTTGCCGTTGAAACTGTAAAATTTCTTTTGTTCTTGTCATCTCAATAAGTGTTTCAACATAATTTTGCATTTGAATAGCACTACTTTCAATATAATCAGCACATTCTTTTTGGCATTCCGTCAATGGCGTATCATATAGCAAATCTGTATTTCCACGGATAATCGTCAACGGCGTTTTCAAATCGTGTGCCAAAGCAGAAATCTGATCCTGTTGGAGTCTATCTGTCTGCCATTGTTCTACAAGAGATGTTTTTAACGCTTGCTTTAAATGTTCCAATGCAAATAACGCACGATCTATTTCAAAGATACCACTACTCTGAATCTTAAAATCTAAATCCTGCTGCTCGATTTTTTGAGTTATAAAAAGTAACTTATCAATTTTTTCCCCAGTGTATTTTCCAAACCAATGTGCAGCAAAAAACAGCCAACTAAAAATCTCAACAATTACTAATCCAATAAGCAAGAGATCTGATGATGGGCAGATTTTTCGAAGTGTTCTATTGCTAAACTGCGACGTCAAACGATAACGCAACATAAGAACTTCCTCGCCTTTTTTAATAAGCAAAAGGCGATAAGGAGGAACACGGTCACTCCCATTCGTAACAACACTATGCCAAAAATTATCAGCAATGCCTTCAGATAATGAACCATATCGAAATATCCCCTCAGAAGAATATACTGCATAATCACAAAAACTCGGTATATCCCCTATATTGATTGTCTTATCTGCTCGTATTTTTTTTTCTACCGCAGTAATTCTATCCTCGATCTGCATAGCAGGAACAATATGTTCTGTATTCACAAGAAACGTATATAAACATAAATTAATAGCTATAAGTAAAAGGATACCGCCTACAATCGCAAATATATACTGCATAAAAATGGATCTTAATTTCTTTACTCCCATTTGTATCCCACCCCCCAAACCGTTTCAATTGGCAATATTTCAACAGCCGCCAATTTACTGCGGATATTTTTTATATGAGTAGCAATTACACTATCATCACTTTCTCCTTCAAAACCAAATACCGCTTCATAAATCTGTTCTCTTGAAAAAACTCTGCCTCGATGCAAAGCTAGATATTCGCAAATTTCATACTCGCTTTTCGTTAAAGGAAGTTTTTTCCCATTTACCTCTGCCTCTTTCGCATTTATATGAAAAATAATCCCTGAAATTGACACAGCATATTTTTTTTCTCTTGCATCTCTACGTAAATGGGCATTCACACGAGCAAGAAGTTCACTCGCACCAAAAGGTTTTGTGATATAATCATCACCACCAATTCCCAGCCCACGAATAATGTCACTTTCTTGCGTTTTCGCTGTCAAGAACACAATGGGGCAATCCACACGAGAACGAATTTTTGCACACAACTCAAAGCCATCCACATCTGGCATCATAACATCAAGCAAAATCAAATCATATCGTCTAAAATCCATATCCAGAACAATTTTTGCATCTGATTGAACTGTTACAATATGAGCATCCTTTTCAAGAATACGCCTTATGAGTTGCAGCATTGCATTTTCATCGTCAACCACCAATATATTTGCCATATCATCCACCCCTTTCTATTAAATTTTAATATGTAGTAATCTCAAAGAGTCTCAGTGCATATTTAATTATCTTAAAGTATTGTTTTCCAATGATATGACAACAATCGAAACACACCACTAAACATCTCGTATTCTTCATCTCCCTACCATAGTCCACCAATCAAAACTGTATTTCAAAAATATCTCATATTATATCATTAAATTAATCATTTGCATACTGGCCCCCATATCTAGAAAACCACACAAGCAGAATTATGACAAACAAAACAGTCATTCCACCACACATACCAATTCCAAATTTCAATTCCGTACTAATTGTATTTAAAACCTGCGTGGTAAATTGAAAAGCATAGTTAGCTAAACGCACACCAAATCCATAAGGTATTACAAACCATAAACCTGTGCCTAGACCTGTTTGAAGTAACGCTGCCAATAAACTGCCAACCGCCCCTACACCAATGCAGACAGTTTTTCCTAACTGAAAAGCCAAAATAAGATAAATCACATATAACAGCATATTACTGCCCCATAGTATCATAGTCGGAAACAAAAGGGCAGGAAAAGTCAGACTCAATTTTGTTCCCGTCATAGGCAATAATACAACTAACAGAAGCAAACTAAACAGCACTGCAAGTAATCCAAAGACAATAAGTAATAGATATTTTGATAGAATTGCTTTTGTTTTGGAATGTAACGTCAAAATATTTTGACATTGTCCTGCTTTAATTTCCTGCTCTGCAGTGATTTCACAGACAATACTTATAACAAACGGATATGCAATTGCAAAAATCTGAAAAAATACAGCAATTTTATTTATGTCTCTTACAGATGCAACCATCGCATACAACAGCACAAAACCTACACCCAAAATTGGAAACAACATGTGCACCAAAAAAAAAGAAGAATTACGTAATTTGTAGAAGTCACTTTTTATATAATGGTACAATTCAATCATTTTTTCTTTCTCCTTTAACAAAAAACCAAGTAGTAAGTACAAAGCACAATAACGCCAAAATCAAACTAACTCCAACTGCGGGTATGATACTACCCATATTTAGTAGAACAGATTCGTTTTCAATAGGGAGTCCATTTGGATGCATTTCAAAAAATGGACATACAATGCGCACAGGAATGGCAAACGGATTCATAAAAAACAAATCACTCTCTGCATTGAACATAGATAAAACAATGTTGCAACCAAACGAAATCAATACAGCGACAAGATAATTTGTCTTTTTTGAAACCCACATAATAAGTGGAAGTTGCCAAATATAGGTTAAAAACAGTAACATACAACCTATAAATCCTTTCAACATATCAATACTCATTACCGTAAAAAAGCCAAAAAATGTACAGCCAATCCACATTACAATATTGCTCAAAAAAAGCAAAATCATAACAGCCAATAATTTACCAAGCCAAAATTTTTTCATATCAACAGGCAAGCAACATATGTTTTGATACTGTGTATTTCTTTCCTTGCTAATAAGGCCAGCAGACCAAATTGCAAACGTGATTGGCAAAATCAAAGTATACCACCAATTATAGGCAGTCAATTGAACAGACTTACCACTCAAAAAAAAGCCTAACCCCAAAGTAACAATGGGGGCGATAAAGAACAGTTTTAAGGCAAAAGTATGTCGCATTTTTAACAGTTCAGAACGGATAATATTAAACATTTCTTTTCCCCCTTTCTTTATCATCAGTGACCACTCGCATAAATATTTCTTCTAAATCATCTCCCTTATTTATTCTGTTTTCATATCCTAATTTCCCAAAGGAAATAATACCAATGTGATCCGCAATCTGCTCTACTTCTGATAAAATATGACTAGACAAAATGACCGTTATCCCTTGTGCCGGGAAAGAACGAATAAGCTCTCGTAGTTCCTGAATACCGATAGGATCTAATCCATTTGTTGGTTCATCTAAAATCAACAGTTTTGGAGAGTTAAGTAGTGCAAGTGCAATACCAAGCCGTTGTTTCATTCCCAAAGAAAAATGTCCTGCTTTCTTTCTTCCAGTTTTCTCAAGATCAACAATATGCAAAACTTCCTTTATGCGCTCATCCGGCAGTCCAAGCGCAAGTGTTCGTACCTTCAAATTTTCATAAGCAGTCAAATTTTCATAAAGCGGAGGCATTTCAATTAATGCTCCAATCTCCTGTAAATTATCACGACTCCACGGATGACCATTAATCTCAATCTTGCCGGAAGTGGGACTAGATATACCTACAATCATTTTTAAAATCGTAGATTTTCCAGCACCGTTTGGTCCCAATAGTCCATAAACTGAATTTCTTTGAATATTCAAAGATACATTGTTTACTACCATTTGTCCTTTAAATTTTTTACAGAGATTCGTTGTTTTCAAAATTGTATCCATATCTTTCAATCCTTTCTTTAAATTATAAGAATATACTACAAGACAATTTTGAAGATTTTATAAAGATTATTAAGTTCGTCACAAAATCATCTCTAAAACAGCGGACATTTCATATCTTATTCTCAATAATTTATCTCTCGTACATTTTAGCTTATGCTTCCATATTTCAATAAACTTTGATTGTCTTCATATCTTTTGATAATTCTATTTATTTCTCTAACACCATACTTCCAAATACATAATATAAAACAGCCTGATTATAACCTAAAATCAGACTGTTCATCATTCTTTATAATTACTATTAGGAAATATATCTAATTTCTATTTTTCAGAAATTTATACACTTGATACACTAAAAATCCACCTACTATCACTTTCATTGCAATTCCATATTTTAAAATCTCCAGAACAACCAAAAACAAAATTCCAGCAATCACAATCTTCTCTTTTTTCTTCATCATAATCAGAAAAACTCATACGCCAACTGAGAAGATACGCTTGCAGGTACTTTCATCCCTTCATCTCCTGCCGGCTTTACTGTTGTTACCCGAACAAGGCTCTGCCTGATATCATAATCTACACTTTTTAGAGAACCTTCTGCAGTGTAATAGATCTGTTCCATCATGTATTCTGGAAAAAACGTGCAAATGCGAGCACTTGCATTCCGGAAATCCTCCATATCTTCACATACCACAATAAGTTGTACTTTTACCGTTCCCTTTTCTTGTAGTTGTTCCATATAGGTACGCAATGCACGTATCTTCCGCAAAAGAAATCTTTCCCACTCTTCTTTTGTAAACCGTTTGTAATCCACCCGGGAAAAGATAGGCTCTATGATGGTTATATAATTCTGTCCGTTTATCTCATGTGTCAGCTTAGCATTGAAAGTAAGCCTTCCTTCGCTGTCCCGAAAATCCGGCATAAAATCAAACGCTTTTAAATGAGGACTTCCCATTAATTCTGAACTGACCAGAGAAGCTGCCGCACGTTCCAAAATCTCAATGGGTGGTATCATATCTTTCTCTGGTCGTGCATCTGTATTCATTTTGAGGGCTTGATAAATGACTTTTGAAAATTCCGGCGTCGTGGAATAAAGCACAATGTTGTTTCCATTTAACTGATATACAAATCTGCGCAACATTCCCATGCCACACATCTTTTTTATACGGCTCAAAAGTGCATCCCGGTCAATATTCTTTGGCACATTTTTCTGTGGCCAATAATTCCCCAAAACTTTTACGGTCGCTGCTACTACTTTCGGTATGGTATACCGATAAAGGGATACGGCATACCCAATATATAAATCAGACAATGCAAATTGTTCTGTATGATAATAGCAGGCAATCTTGTCCAATGAGTTCCGGCGATCTGATTCCGGTACACTAATCTCCATCTCCGGAAGATACGCGAACAATACTTTTTCGCCCATACTGGCAACAATATCCCTTGCCGCTCTGTTTTCTCCTGTACTCTGCACGTCTATACCTCCTCTTCCTCTGTCACTTCCTCTTCTGAATCCTCTTTTTCCCTTTGCATCTCATTATTTTCTATGTCATCGCTCTCTATTCTATTATTTTCTTCAGTAAGCTGTTCAAAAGAAAGCGCTTGGAATACCCTCGCTTTCAATGATCGCTCTTCTGGATTGATATAGTAAATGGTACCCATATATTCCATTCCCGGAACAATGGCAAAATTGTGTTTTGAAGAAGGATATTCTGCGAATACCTGAATGTCCTCTAAACCATTAATCTGTCCAAACCAATTGTTTTCTCGCTTGGAGATACACCGGATTCTTACAATATCCCCTTTATGATATTTTTCATTTAATTCCTGACTTTCCCAGGGATCCTGCACCAGTTCTTTTCTGGAACATGCAAAATAATACACTCCGTTTTTCCGTTCTACCCGGTCTGTCACAAGTACATCCACAATATCCCCATAAAAAACTTTGCCTCGAAGATTTTCTGTAAATGTCTTCTTCCAGTTTCCAATGTAAACGAATCCTGGGATTCCTACCCCACAGAGATCTAACCAGACCCCGCTATCCACTTGTTCACCGTTTACATTCCTTGTCTGAATTTTCAAGACTTTCCCTTTAACTGCAACGGGTGTGTTCTCTTTCACGTTTCGTTCCAATACCGCCTCAATTTCTGGTCTTTTTTCCAATCTGGCTTCTTGATGGCTGACATAAACAATCCGATTAGCATTATCAATACTCATAATACGCACACAATAAATATCATCCAATTTTTGTGCACGGAACTTCAGGTCATACGGTTTCCCGCTAATTTGGTCTGCAGGCATAATGACTGTAATGTCTTCATCGATCAGTGATAAATCTCCTGTCACCGAATCAGCTTTCGCAAAGGAAAGCATCATATATTCTCCGCTTCTATATGCTTGTTCATATTTTTTCATCTGTCCGGATGATACGGCAACTGCCGGACGGCTGCCTGCTTTCTGTAAAAATAAATCTGCAGCATTTTGTAAGGTATTCATTTCAGTTCCTCCTTTTATTTGAATATACTAATTAATTTTGTCATTCCAAATACGAAAATAAATAATAATACCGGAATCGTGATGATAAAAAAAGATATGGCAAATCTTTTTAGTTTTTTGTTCAGTTTCGCTGTTGCAGCAATAAAGATACCTATAACGATAGAAATTAGCCCAATAAAAAGTGACCACGCTTTTATGCCTACTAAATGCTTGTAAAAACCATTTGCAATGCCCCTTAACAGACGTTCACTCAATGGTCCTTTTATTTCTATTTCATCTGTAGCCTCAAGGTCTGCAAACCCATCTTCCCAGTTCTTATGTATACTTTCCTGCAACGAATCATAAATATCATTTTCCTTTACATCTTTTTCCTTTGCATACGCCGTTTGCGGCAGCAAAACCAGGATTATGCAAAGCAAAAAAAGCAAATATTGGATTTTCTTTCTCATAAATATTCCCTCTGTTCCAACATGGAAAGGAACTCCAGTTCTTCATCTCCACCAGAATCTTCTTCCTGTTCTTTTGTTCTCTGCAAGGAATTTGGTTCAATATTCTTTTGTTCTTCTGAAAACAGCCGTATCATAGGATTTCCTTTCTCCATATCCGGCAGCAAAATATTTCCATCTGCACATAGGCTGAACCGCTGTTCCAGTTCTTTTAAAACATCTTCATATCCAAATGGATTCAGAATAATCCCTTTTAAACTTTTTCCATATCCTCTTTCATATATGAGTTGTTCTAACTGAGCAAAAAGTTCCGCCTGTGCTTCTACCGAAATTACAGCAAAGGTGTCTTCCGCAATGGTAAATACATTCCCCAAATTCATTTCCGAAACTATATCTGCAAGTTCATTCGTTTCATTAAGAATTTCCATGCTTCCATGCGAACACATTTTTTTCCTATAGTCTTTTTCTCTAATCGCTGCAACTAAAACTTTATGTTGTTTTTTCTTAAGCCGTTCCAGCATATAGCAAAAATATTTACGTCCTGGGAAATTCGTATCTGCATCAAGATAACGATTATAAATACAGATTTTTTCATTCTGAACAGACTGGATCAGGATAGCTAATATTGCTGCTGTCTTTACTACAGCGGTATCTGTTAAAGAACCTCCCTTTTTTGTAGTTTCTATAATCCAGATACCCGCAATATATTTCCCTTTTATAAAAAGAGGGATTGCAACATGTGCCAAAACTCCCGGTCTGTTTTTTGAAAATTTCACACAATTTCCCTCCTTTTCTATAAACTCTCTTTCTGCAATATGCAAGAGAAATACTGCTTCATCTAACTCTGCAAGCGAACTTGCACCTAATTTCCATTCCCCAGCTTCTCCCCGGATCAGCACAGTATGTTCTCTTAATGGAAACCGATGTTTTAATAATGCAACCATTTCTTGGAAAAATTCCTTTCCACTATTGTGATATAGTTCAATCAAATCATCATATATTTTTTCCATCATGCTCTTTCTCCTTAATATTTGCTACCTGACAGATTACATCATCTAAAAACTGAACCTCCATTTTCTTAAAGATCCGGTTCAGCAGGTAATATCTTGATACATGGTATTCTTTTGCCACTTCATGTACAGTCTTTCTCCCAAAGGCAATTGCAAGATATCCATATAATGCATGAAGATACCCCACATTGTAATTTTCTCTAAACCTCAGCTCTGCACTCGCCCGTTCAAGGAGTTTACGGTATGCCGTCATCTGCAGCTGCTTTCCCTGTTTATTCACACAAAGCCAATCATTTAGTACTTTTTCCTGTGTATCACATACTGGGATTCTCTGCATCGCATACCATGCTAATTCCTTTCTTTCTTCTGCATCTAGAATAATCTTTTCTCCAGCATAAATAATTTCCGGCAACAGTTTAATCTGTCCCTCTTCACAAAAATACACATCAGCTAACTCCATATCTAAGATATCCTGAATCTTCAGTACCGAATGTAGCTGTAAGAAAAATGCTGGGTATGCTCCTGTACTATATGTTTTGATATGGCATTTTAAGTCCTCTAAATCTTTTTGTATCTTTTCAACTGATGGTGTGTCTGCCATTGGCATTCTCCTCTCTACTTTTTATCAGGGTCTTACTGTTGTATAAAACGGATTTGACCGTTTCCCGTATCCTGAATCAGATAGCTGCAATTTCTATCAACTAACCCTTCCACTTCGGATGCGTGAAAACTGCCTTCTCCATGCTCCCTTGTTATCAAATAAATCTGTCTTCCTTCCGCCTCTTTTTCTGCCGCAATCCTGATGACTTCACTGCCTGTAACAATGCTACCGTTATAATTTATAACAGCTTCATTTTGTTCCACATTATCTGGCTGTGGCGGAGATGAAGTTATGATATCTACGTTTGGCTTGGATGTTTCTGAATGAGACTGTGAAGAAGAAACAGACATATTCTCTGCAACATTCTCCTGCACAGGTATCTCTTGCACTTTGGGAATTTCACCTGTCTTTTTTTCTGTAAAATTCTCTTTCGGAGGAATATTGTCTTCTTCTCCCTCCCCTATTTTTGGCGTTTTTTCCTTTTGTTCCTGGTTTTCTCCTGCCTCTGCTTTCAAATCCGCATCTGCAAGCTCCTTACTGCTTTCTTTTTCAACATCTATGGGCTCATCATAATTTCCTATTTTCTGATTGTCATGAACACTGCCTTGCTGATAAATCTCCGGAGTACTAGATTCCTTTGTTTTCGATTCTGCATATAAGAAAAAACCAAAAAGAATAACCATTGCTATAAAAAAGGCACCTGCCGTCACAGCAAAGATTTTCAAAAATATTTCATTTTTCTTTTCTTTTGAAGTTTCTTTCCCATTAAATTCCCCTTCTGTTTTTTCCGGAATCTCGTTCTCCTTTTCTTCTGGTGGAAATTCTTCTACAGTCGTCGGAAGCAGGTCTATGGTATTTTTTAAAAATCCTTTATCATCATTTCCAAAACCAAGCAAATCCGATATATCCTCATCAAGCAGCTCTTCTATTTGAGGTTCTGCCTGTTTTTTTATTTCCACCTGCACCGGCTCTTGTACAGAAGGCATTTTTTCAGATATTTCCTGTTCTTTCTTCTCCTTTCTTCTTCCAAATAAATGCCTTTTCCTTTTCTGCTGTTGTTTCAAAATACTTTGATATTCCACATCGTCCTGAATGATCGTTTGTACGCTCTGAGATAACCTTTGAATAAAATATAGCTTTTCTACCGGTTGCAGGGATTGCAGTATATAACTGCAACGCCTTTTTATTTCCGAGTTCTCTATTGCTTCATCTATGTAGGACAAATATCCTTTCATTCTTTCTTCATCCACAATCTCTAAAGTTTTCATGGCATCTGCCGCAGTTGTAATTTGATAATACCGCCTGCACTCTCGACGTGTCCTCGGATAGAGTATTCTTGCCACAATATTTTTTGCTGTCGCATCATCTTCATATAAAGCATTCAGAATTCCAGCAGTATACAATACTTTCATGAACTTATCTGCCCGGTGCGATTTTTTTATGGAAATAACAATATTCAAATGATAGTCATCCATCAATTCCGCCAATTCTTCTGCGGTATATGGATAATTCGTCTGCATTGCCTCCTGCAAAACCAAGATACGGAATTCCCTATGTTCCGCAACATATTGACGTATGCCTTCCTTCCTGTACCGACTTACACATACTGCTTCATATCCCTGTTCCTTTGCTGCTTCTGCAAGGGCCGTTTTAATCTCGTCACCTGCATCATTTGCAAGTCCACAAAGAATATATAATTTTTTCATCTTTTGCTCCTGCATAGAATTCTCCTTTTATTCTTCCAGCGTATCAAGTACTGTACAGGAATTTATTTTCCATCCATTCTCCTGCTGTATCATTTCCAAACGTAAAAGGGTTCTGATCCTATAACTTCCTGTTCCTGATACAGTACTCCACACCTCTACGATGGCTTCTTCTCGATCAGGCTCTGTATCTCTTTGATAAAAGCAATAAACTTCCTGAAGCTTTGACACCATACGTATCTCCGGCTCAGCATCCGAATCCTCTTCTCCTACAAAAGGTACTATCATATCATATCCTGCCTGGGTCATATATTCTTCTGTTCCTTCATAAAACATTCGTTCACTTGTATCATAAGTGTACATAAGTTCTACAAAGGCGTGGATCACTTCGTCCGGCGTCATCTCCTCCACATTATGCCCCCTCGCTTTTTCTGGTTTTTCCGATTTTTTCTGCCCACTCTCCCAAAAAATCAAACTACCACCGATTATCAGAATCAATATCACAAATATTAACACAAAAATATACTTTAATTTGAATTTTGTCATAAAATCTATCCTTCCTTCTTTTAACTACGCCCAAACCCTGCAAGATGTGTCCGATAATACCCCGTCAGTTCAGAAAACTGACACTTCTTTCCACCTGCATGAAAAAACCTATTATCGCCTACATATACCCCCACATGTGTAATGTAGGTACCGGAATTGTATGTGCCAGTAAAAAATACCAAATCTCCTTTTTGCAGCTGGCTTTCAGGTATATGCTTTACTGCATCGTACTGTGCCTGTGCAGTCCTTGGAATTGAAATACCTGCAGCCTGATATATTTTCTGAGACATAGCAGAACAGTCAATCCCTGCTTTTGATGTTCCACCAAACAAATACGGAACTCCCAAATATTCCTGCATGACTGCATACATCTGTTCATATTTTCCATGTGTTGCGCCACCCTGGTTTCGGTTCATATGAGAATAAACATGTTCTACATACTTTACATCTCCATATCTGCTCCATCCAAGTTTCGATGCCATCATTTGTGAAAATGCACGTGCTGCAGACTCGGAATGTTTTCCATTATAATTATCTTTTACATACCCAATATAGCCGCCACCAAAATTATAGGATTGGAGAATGGTTTCTATGTCAACGCCTGCTTCTTTTCCTCTCTCCACCAAACCAGCAAAGTACTGAATCCCTTGTTCCAAGCTTTCAATAGGATTATCTATCGTGTTTGGTGCATCTCCTGCACTTTCAGAACTCTGCATAATGTCGGGATAACGCTCTGCATTACCGCCGGATTCCTGTGCAATCATAGCAAGAAGCAATTCCACGTATTCACTTACACCATTTTTTGCAGCAATTCTTACCACATCATTACGCCATCTCTCTACCATAGGTGATACATTCGCAGTACCATACTCTCCATAACCATCAATCCCTTCATACTCACAGGCTGACAGCTGGAATACCATCAATATCGCCAATATGCATATCTGTAGTTTTTTACATTTCCTCATCTAGCGTATCTCCTAAAATAAATCCTTGTTTCTTTTTTCCACAATCATGCGTACTTTTGTATGTATGATTTCCTCTGCCTTTCTATAATTCTCTGTACCTTTTTCGTAATCTGGAGAAATAGACAAACTGTCTAATACTTCTTCTGTTATGCATCGGGTTTGGAAATCCACCCTCTTTTCAATTTCCTGTTTTCTGGTAAGTTCAGGTGCCCCAGTTTCCCGTAACGTAGCAAAATATTTTTCTGCTTCTACATTTGCACGCTCTAACGCTGTTAGAGCCACACTGCTTTTAAACATACCTGCAGGTGAAAACACTTTCTGCAGTGCACGAATACTATCTTGTTCAATTTCTTCCTGTATTTTTTGAACTGTATTTTCTACCTGTTGTATATTTTCTACACCCACTTCTGACAAAGTCGCTGTCTGCTTTGGCACGACTATGACATCTTCTACTTGTGAACTCCTTGTTTTAACAGAAACCGGCGATACAGCTCCTTGTTTTGGTTGATTTTCCATGATTGGTTGTCCCATCGTTTGTGCAGCTCCTGAGTAAACGGGTGCCTGTGCATAGGCATCTGCAAAGTCCACACCTGTTCCAATTTTGCTCTGTTCCACTTCTCTTATAAATCGAACTTTATTTCCAGCCCATTTTGCAGTACCAGATGCCGCAACGCCAGCAGATATGATACCACTTCCAACTGCTGCTCCTGCAGAAGCTCCAGCCGTAACTCCCATCATAGCAGTTCCAGGCTGCATAAACATCGCTGCTCCTCCAAGCATTGCACCTCCTGCAAAAATCCCTACTGTTGCTGCTGCTCCTTTCGCTAAATTCTGAGCAGCCCTCTTCTGGTACAGTTTTGCCATCTGGGCATTAGATAGTGCATTTCTAAATTCTGGTTGGTCAAAATTGTTAATATTTGCTCTTTTGCAAAGGATTTCTGCCTTTTTGTCATCAAATAGCGTTGGTGTCGCACCTGCCATGCTCCCTTTAACCGCCTTTGCTTCATTCCGGAGCTGGTTTAAATTCTGCATCTGTCCAGCAATCTTTTGTTCGGTTTCGGAAGCACGCAATGCCATCTGTGCCCGCTGTTTTTCCAATTGCCTATATTCTTCTGAACCACGATCATGATTTAACATTTGGCTCTCAATCCGCTTTTGCTCTGTCTGGAAGCCCGCCTTTTGTACTTTGAGTGCATCAATCGTTCGCTGTTTCTGCTCCATACTCTTATCAAGATCCCGAAGTATTTGATTACGGCTTAGAACCTCTCCATTCATACCACCGGATACTTCTGTTTCTTTCAGATCTTCCGGAACATTGCCCTCCTGAGTTTCCATTTCTTCTGGCTTTCCTTCCAACGCTCCAGCTTTGATACTCTCATTTGACGTTCTATTTTCTTCTATGCCTTCTCCCGCTGTTCCTGCTCTTTCCGGTATTCCTTCATGGAACTCTCCCTCAGACTCTCCTATAATCTCACTTTCTCCAAAGTCTTCCGCTTGTACCGGCATACTTTCATGTCTTTCTAAATCTGTATCATACGCAGAATAAAAAGGATCTTCCGAATATCCTGCATCATAGTCTTCTACTGACCGTTCTTCTGGTCCTCCGGCATCTATTGCTGATGTATCCAATTCCCCTAAAGAATTTTCATCTCTAGACGACAATTCTTCAAGCGTTCCCTGACCAGCCCTACTCTGTGTTGAATTCTGGCCAAAGCCTCCAAGAATTGCATCACTCTCCTCTTCATCCGCATCTGCCATTTCTTTGTGTGCCCGGCTTTTCTCCAAATCGGAACGGATATCAGCACCACGTTTGATTGCCCCTTTTGTCTTTCCTGCAATTGTACGTCCCAGCGCCAAAAGTGCCATAGCACTAAAAAATCCTCCTCGTTCATTGCTCTGTACACCTAATAATGCCTTAATTCTGTTTCTTGCCGGAATAATAAGCATACACATAATAAGTTGTATAAATGCAATTCCTTCAATTACATCTGCAAGCATCATACTGGTCAGTAGCGGAATCAGAAGAAGTACCGCATCCAATACAGGGGTAAGCATATTAGACAATACCGTCATTACCCAGCTATCCATCAAATTTCTTTTCGGACTCTGCATCAGGCAAAGAATTGGAAAAGCTATAAAACACACCAGCATGTCTATCGCAATCGCAATATAGATAACTGCGAAATATAAAGTAAGTCCCACCGTACCCAGATACATCATGGCGTCAATAAATCTTCCTGTGAATTCTGCATTTAATAAAAATGCATTCGAAAGGGAAAGTTTTGCCCCATCCGCAAGCATCATTCCGGTAACTGACTTTAATCCATGTAAAACCACATCTCTTACATACAGCACGACATCAAACAAATACGGCATCAATGCAAGATAAGTAAATTTGACTGCTATCAGATAGAGATTCGATTTAATCTGCTCACGATTCTGTGCTGTGTGCCCTGTCCATGCGCTTTTAGCCAAAATAAACACAAAGTAAATTCCCAGCAGGACAAATATAATGCTACGAAGCAGTGCATAACATACGCTTGCAGTCACTCCATATGGGTTTCCACTCCTTAGTTCAAACGCATAAATATTGACACTGTTTGGCTTTCCACTTCCAACCCTTCCATATATAATCCTGTCAATTCCAGCCCCCATTTTTCCTTCTAATAAGGAAATCAAACTGCTGGTTGCATTCCGAATCAATTCAGACGCATATTTCTCTACAAGCCCAGGATCTTTCGGTTCAATCTGCTGTGGTGTCTCTCCCGCATCAATATCATCAGAATAAATTGACTCATCTGCATGATCTAACCAAGGCGATTTTTCTGAAAACCGATTCTCATTTGCTTCATTCACTTCATTTGTCAGCCCATCTTCCGTTGCATATACAACCAGGGTTTCACCAGACAGAAATATCAGACACAATACCACCAAAAGGAGCCATATCTTATGCTTTCTTTTCTTCATGGCACCTCCTATGCATACATTTCCTGAATAATGCGAGGATCTGTTTCTACAAAAACTGCCTCCGCTGCTTTTAAATAATCGATCTTACAGAAACATACCTTGCCATTATCCACAATACACACCTCACCTTTCCGGTTTCCTGAGTTATCCTGCGGATCGCCACCAAGCTCTAATACTCGGTCAATCTGTCCATTTGTTAAATTTAATGCCTCCTGTACCCATTTACGATCTGAATATGACTGTTTAAATACAAACTTTGCCGCCGACTGTTTCAATAATGCTTCCGTTTCCCTACAACAATCATAATCCTTCAGTGCCTGCGTTGCTGTCCAAAGAGATACCAGACGCTTACGTGAGGTACGTGCTACATAATCCAGACTTGCTACTGCAGATTTCATACCAAAATTCTCATGCACCTCGTCTACAATCACTGCGAGGCATTCCGTTTTCTGCGGATTTGTCGCATTTGTCTTAATAAACTGTTCATTTAAAAAACTCAAGCTTATCTGTCTTGCAATCGGTCGTTCCATTTCCGGAAGCTGTGAGATATCAATATTTGTAAAGTGTTCATTCTCTTTAATTTTGATCGTACTCTGTCCATCATAGTACGCTTTACTTCCGGTTATTTTTTTTATCTCACCTCCGCAAGAACAATTTCTTGTTCCGCTTTCCCACTCTTCTCGTGAAAAAAAGTGAATACATTCTGGACAATAGTAAAGTTCCTTTACCCGATCCTTCAGACTGTCAAGAATGATCCGATATGCTTTCCGATGTTCTGAGATTCTGTTCTCTTTATTTTTTTCCAAAGCCTTTTTATAAAAATCTGTAAGGATTGGCATTTTTTTACGTATCTTTCCACTTGTTATCACACCATTTTTCAATCCTTTTCCAGACTCATACAGCGATTCCACTACATTGTCATAAATCCCCCTTTCTTCGTACATTTCTGTAATAATATCTGTAACAATTCTTTCGATATAAGTAACAAGGGAAAACTCTGCCGGCTCTTTATTTCCCTGAATCAACGTCATCATATCCGATTTCGCATTTGCAATTTTATCCTGCAAACGGAGTACTTCGTAGCTTCCATTCAATTCAGACCATTCTTCTTCCTTATCAATATCAAAAATATTCATGATATTTCCGGTATTGCTCTTAATCTCAAAATTTGTACCACACATCATATCTGTAAGCATCGCATATTCCCCTCGGTTTCCCTTTGACTGCGAATCTATGCACACAAACCGATACCCGTTTTTAGTGATATAACGGGAGGCAAGTATTTTCATACAAGCAGATTTTCCCGTTCCTGTCATTCCAGCAAATACCATATTGTAACCATTGTGTTTTTTCTCATATACATCAAAGGCTACCGGCATTCCCGTATTCATATTTCGTCCTATGATAATGCCATGTTCATGAAAAAAACTATCTTGTGTATGATTGAATATACTTGCCAGGCTAAGTTTATCCATGGTATGTCGTTTAAGCCCTGCCGTCTTTATCGGTCCTACTGACGCAGAATAACGATACATAAGTGGCATCCCTGTTAAATAACTTTCCGCCTGTAAGGAATAACAGCAGGACAACGTAATTCTATTTTCTTTTGCCAGATTTCGAAACGCATCGGTTCTTCTGTTTAATTGTTCTAAGCTATCTGCCATAAGAACAAAAAGAAAATATACATGATAGAGGCTATTATCTCCTGTTTCAATCCGTTGTGCCCAGCTTTCCGTATCTCTTAATTTTGCATTTAATTTTCTTAATTGATTTCGATCTGCATTTTTTTCTGCAGTAATCATATTGGTCTCAATCTCTACAATTCGGCCATCTAAGAGATGGCTGGCTCTCCCCTCTCCCAAAGGCTCTATAAAAACAGAGGTTGTGACTCTGTCAAAATTAAAAAGAGCAGGAAAAGTAGTCGCAAATACTGTTCTTTTCGGTAAACTGTCAATCGTAAGACTTCTCACATAAACATCATGTCCAGCATCATGTATGACTGTATAAGACAATGGATTCGGATTAATTCCATCCGGACAGACAATCCTTCTTGCTTCTGATACTTTTTCCTTCTTCTTTTCTTTTTTCTCCTCTACCTCACTTTTGGGAGTATTCTTTTTGGTGTGTATCATAAGGAGCAGGAATATAGCCGCTACCAATGACAAAAGGATCAAAACTCCCATTCCGATCATAAATATTTCTTTATGTTCTAAGATTATTTCTCGCATGGCTTTTCCTCTCCTTTCCTGGCTTCATCCCGGAAACAACTTCCTCTACTATTTTTTGATTTGCCTCACGTTCCAATTCTTTTAGAGATTCTGATGTGACACAAATACTGTCATACGCCATCTGTACAATATCCTCTACTATTGATTTTGATGCTGATACGGGATGCGTATACCGACGTATCTCCTCTAAAAGTTCTACTCCGCTCATGCGTTTTGCATGTACCCCGCAATTTCTTAGTGCTGCTATATATGCATTTTCTTTTGTTTTTAATTGTGCCTCTGCACGTTGATACACTTCCTGTTCTTCCAAAGACTGTGAAGAAAAATCCACCGCATTATACTGCCAATCAAAAATATAGATTTCTTCTCTTTTTGCCTCTGCATTATCTCCTGATATCGTCGCCATATATTGTATCTGTGCATTCAACTGTTCAATCTGATATCCAAGTGAACGGAGTTCCCTTTGCATTTCTTTCAATTTATCGTAATAAATGTTGTAATCTTCCAATGACAGTTCTGGATTTTCTGACTCCTCCTTTAATTCAAGATAATCCAAATTCAGAAGATAACGTTTTTCCTGAATGCGGTTCATCTGCTCTTGATAATCCCGGATTAAGCTATCGAGATTTACGTTTCTTGCAGACTGTCTGAACTGTATTGGATTATTATCCAGCACATTGAAAAAGGTAATGTATCCTCTTATTGTCTGAAGCTTTTCCTCAACTTCCGCATCCCCAAAAGAAAATCCCTGACATTTTATTGCTCCGATAAATCGTTTCCCATCATCCGACACCAGCATATCTTCCGTCACATCACCAATCGGAACATAGTCCATAATTTCCTTTCGCTGAAACTGGGAATAGTCCAGATTCTTTTCGACAACAACTTTCTTTTTAATCCGCAACAAATATATGCCAGCACCAGTAAAGACAAGAAGGATCAGTACAATGACAACTGCTATTAACTGGATATTTTTTACCAAATCTGTAATTACCTGCATTCGCTGCCTCCTTATACCAATAGTTCCGCCGTCATTTTAAATAGCCCAAGCCAAAATGGAATGCTGAACAACATAATTGCGATCATCCCTTTCAGGACTGCCTCCTGTTTTACCTCTTCTTTTATAGCAGCACTTTTTGAAAAACAAATACGCAATACCATATAAAATATAGAAAAAACAATTCCTATAATCCCAATCGTAATTCCAAGTTCTGCAGAAGACGCCCCAAGATTCTTTAATGGTTCGCTCATAGACAATTCCATATTTTCCATATAATTCCATGGATTCAAATCTTTCGTCTCAATACCGCTAAAATCAAAAGGATTTCCTTCCTCTTTATTTCCACACCCGCTTAACGAAAGCAAAAGCATCCATGTAAGCATAAGCACTATTATTCTTTTTCTTTTCAAAGGCTATCCCCACCTCCGTCTTCATTTTTTGTATATAACTCCCTATGAAGTCTGCGATACAACAGGCGGAACAAAAGCTGGTCTATTGTGATTCCTCCTCCATTTAAGAACAGAACATCTACCGGCAGCCGTACCATAACAATCCCCATCATGGTCATTGTAAACAGCAGCATCACAATAATTGCCGGTACCAGCATTCCTTTTAAATTCGCAAACATTATGATTTTGTAATCAAGAATTCCACAAAGCACAAGAACTGCCGCCTGTTTTCGATTGAAATATCGAAACCATTTATCTTCGCTTTTAAATTCTCCCGGAATAGGGAACACTCCTAATTTAGCCATACCCGTACCTCCAATTAAAAAACAGGCTCCGAAGAGCCTGTCTATTTCCCCACTTATAATCCTGTGCCGATTGACTTGAAAAAACCAATGATGCTAAACACTGAAAAAATAACAATACCAGCTAAGCAAATGACCAATGCATGGCTTTTCTTCTCTTCCTTCTTTTGTGCATTACTTGTCAACAGCAAAGAAACGGCGGTAAATATAATTGCAAATACAAGTCCAATGATTCCAATCGTAAGCATCAGTTCATAACCTGATGAACCAATATCTTGTAGTTTTGAAATCAAAGAACTAAAAACCCCAGATTCACCGGGACGTTTTGTCATAAAATCCCATTCTGTACCTGATGACGTAAGAAGGATACCATCAAAATCATGTTTGATGGATGCAAGTCTTTCGGCTATCATAAGTTCCTTCATCGATAGCCTCCTTCGCTTATAAAAATATTGTATAAATCACTAGTGTTTATCCTAAATGCATCATATAGAAAAATTTAAAAAACTGCAAGATACTGAAACTACAGATAGTTTCATAACTGTTCAAATACGGACAAATTCATCTGATATGCTACAAAAACAACCAGATTGAGACAATTTTTTCTATTACGAATATGTAGTGATATTATGGCGAAATGCCAGAATTTTTTTAGATTTGATTTTTAGATTTTAAGACCCTCACCGTGAGGTTTCGTCTCAGAACATTTGTTCTTTTTAGGGTTGGCAAAATTTTTGCCAACCCTATTGTTTTATAACTTTTTATTTCTTAGTACGGACGCTTAAACTATTCTTCTTCCTCATCTGCAACCGGAAATACAAGTATCATATTCGGGTCATCTTCCTTTTGTCTAATAATAAAAGGACGCCGTTCCCCTACTGATTCCACTATAATATCCTGTTCTTTTGAAAATACCGCAAGTGCATTTTTTAAATGAGATTCATCTACTACAACCCGCTGAACCTCTCCTTCCATCGCACAAAAAATAGAAGTTTTGGTAACCCCGTCTTTCCCTCTAAATAAGATGTGGTTATCGTTCTCTTTGCAAATTTCAAGCCATGGACTATCCATCGCAATCTCACAAACTGATAATGACTGAAGTACTTTAATAAATGGTGCTTTCCACCTTCCTAAACTTTTATTCCCTTCAATCAACTTTAACATGGATTCAAGAGGATAATCCACTTCTTGTTGCAGTATCATAACTACATCCGTACCGCTTCTAATCCGTAACATTTTATCATCAATTCCCAGATATACCTTTTTCTTTCCAATAAAATTTTGAATCGCACCTTTCAAAATTTTCCCTTCCACTATTGCAGTAATCGATGGTTTATCTACCGAAGGATCCTCATTTTGCTCTTTCTTTAAATTGTACATCTTTATATCTGTTGTTTCTGCATACGCACATCGATAACCGTTCGTACTAACAGCAACCATTTTATTTGCAGCAGCATCAATCCTCACAGCAACACAATGTATCCCATGCATTCCTTTTTCTGCTCCAAAGCAACTGATTCCAAAATTCATAAACTGAGCAAATTCTTCACCACTGATTTCAACTTCCTGCATGGCAGTTTCTGATGCCTTTAATGCCACAACACTTTTCCCAAGTTTCAAGGAAACACGACTTCCGGCTCCAGTTATAACTGCTTCGCTGTCAATTTTTATTTCTATAGCTGCATTCATAGCTGCAAATGCATTTGCAGATGCTAAAAGCTGCCGACCGTTTACATTAATCTCTGGAATATCTGTTTCCGTGATTACCTCCTCGATATTAAGTGCACCAATCGTCTGAACCTTTCCATTGAATGCTAATATGACTGCTCTATAATCCTCTGCGTCTTTACGTTTTTTATTAATTACAAGCCGGATGCACTCATTTTCACCTTTTCCCTTAGATACTGGAAGCGCTATGGATGCTTTCTTCATTGCTTCTGCCAGATCCTTACTATTCATCTTAAATTGATACATGCTATTGTCCTCCTTAATATATAACTACATTTAATAATTCCTCAAAATCCAGCCAATCTTTTTCTTCATGACCTACTTCATTTTTAACTGTCTGTGTGATATGTAATGTCTGTCTTACAGGAACCTCTTCCTGTAATCCTGTTTCAAATATATTTGTCTGCCTTTCCGTAGTCTCCATACCGAAATTCAGCAGTTCTAATATTTCCTCATTACTAATATGACTGAATTCACTTGTCCCATCATAATCCGGTACGGTTTCAAATCCTGTCAGTTCAGAAAAAATCAGCATTTTTTCATAATTCATATCTCCTTTCCCCTGATTATTTCTTTCATTAATAGCTGCTATCATCTGTTTTAGTCCACACTCTTTTTGTTCGCTTTTTTCTGCAACAGACTGGGCCAAAATCACTCGTGCATCCACACCTTTTGCCATAGTGGACAAACCTTCTGCAGAAAATTGACCTTGTATCGAGCTAGTCGCAACTTCTTTAGTCGCAACCAACTGAACTGCGTCAATCTGAATCGTACATTCTGATACAAGATAAAAAGTCCGGCACTCCTTTTTTTGATTTAATCGGTAGTGCCGTCTACTTGCCTGCCAAATTTTTATCATGTCGTATCCGACCTGATAAAAAATAATGGTTGGGTAATTATAATCTTTTCCCTGATAACAAAACGCAAAATCAAGTCCAGTTGAAACACATTTTGCATTTGTAATGAACACTTTTGTTCCTTGAGAAGCCTTCTGACGCATCCACTCTTCTCTTTTTAATGCCGGCGGATTGGAGCTTTCTAAAACTGTGACTTCATTTTCCCGCAAATTGCACTCCTGTTCCAAGATCTTCATTAATCTGTAAGAGATGGCCTCTTCCTTGTCACCAGTAAATTCACAATAAATAAAACAGTTTCGTTTTTCTTCCAATTCCTTCCTTACTATTTTTACAAGTGCCTGCTCTTTTAACAACAGCCTCCCATCTTCAATCAGATAAGATAAGTCTGCAGGCTGAGATACTTCCTCTCCATTTGCAGGAGAAAGAATTGCCTCTCTCTTATAAGGCATATCTGTATAGGACAATGAAAATTGTAAAAAGCTTCCCATCAAGAGACTTCCTTTTTCTTCTTTCATGTACATCTTTATCCTATCTCTGACCCTATGGTATTCCTCTCGAATTTCATCTTCAATTGGAACAATCTCGACACTTTCATATAAATTCGGAAGAAAACGGCTAAGATCCGATATGTCTAGAAATAACGCCGTATCTAATAAGAAATCGGTAAAGATTAACGGTGATATACCCGGCAAACATCTAGTAGGCGTTATTACCTTTCCGCGTGTCATGGCATGATACTGTCCCTGTTCCTGTATTTCATATACAGTCTCGACAGAACCATACTTTTCAACAAATTTTTTTTCACCTGCACTTCCATATTCATAGCCTTTCCCTCTCATCCTTGCGGGGTCCAGTCTATAAAGTGTATAAAACAAATCGGAAGCATATCCGGCAGCAATTGTTCCCGTCAAACACATTTGTTTTTTGCTTGCCTTTATCAGATCATGCATTGCATATCCCTGTGCACTTCCACCTGCCTTATAATCCTGCACTTCGTCAAAAACTGCTAGGTCAAAATATCCTTTGAGATATTTTTTAATATACCTCGTCATAGAATATCTTCTCGGTCCTACTGCCTCCATTTCTTCAATCTCTTCGTCTGTAATCATATTCTCGGTTTTATATACTTCCTCTCTGCCTTTCAGTACCCAAACAGATTTCCGGGCTTTTTTCGCTCGATTTGTAAAATGTGAAATTTTCTTCCATTTTTGAATTTTCTTTTTCGGTTTCTGGAAAAATATTCTGTTATCATTCTGTTTTACTGCTGGTGCCCATAAATTCGCACCACAGCATCTGCAAAAATGATTCATACTATTTTGAACAGCAAAATCTTCTGGCATGAGAATTTTTAAATAGCCATTTTCGTCATACACATTTCCTTCTGCACAAAGAAGAATTTCCCCGCATTCTGGACAAACAAGTCCAAGATATCGTTCTCTTGTCTTCCGGATTTCCCTTTCTTTTGTTCCGCATTGGCATACACTTCCTTGTCCGCCCGAAACTACATTCTTGCAGTTTCTACATACTGGAATACCTGCCGCTCTCTTTTTTATCTGACTTGGTATCGGCATATAAGAATACGACAGCTTTCCTGAATCTTTACTGATAATGTAAAATTCCTTTCCTTGTGGATCCTTTCCCTTCTTTCTTAATTTTACAAGTTGTGCAAGCTCCTTTAGTATTTCTACCTTTGCATACGGCACTTCTTCCCGGATGGATTCTGCCCATTTTTCAACCAAATGGGGTGGACACATAATAATGGTTCTATACTTCACAAGTGAACCATCGCTATATACATCCTTTACCGATACTCCAGCATGTTGCTTCATATACTGTTTTACAAACCATCCATCAATAATCCCCATTCCCTGAAGTGTTTTTCCTGCCCCCATCGATTCTACAAGAAATACATAATTTCCATATCTAAGCCGCTCCAAAGCTCCGTTTATAATTGCTGCTTGTTGCGGATAAGGGCGTTTTGAAATAAAAACCAGCTCATCTACCTTTTCTTTTAATTGGCTAAGTGGATTTAAGTGCTTCTCTAGATTTTTGACTAATGTATGACCATACTTTTCAAAGTAATCATCCATATCACAAAACGTCAAAGCATTCTGCGGATGGACAGCTATTCTTATTTTTCGCTGCTCAAGCCCCTCTTTTACTAAAGCTACCAAGTCATCATTTGTCATCTTACACTCTAAAATAGCTGTTTCCTCATGTAATGCAAAGCATCCATATATTTCAGCATTTGCATAAATCAAATATTGTTTCGTTACTGCACACTCTACTAAATACGGAATCCATTCCCTCAATAGAGGAAGTTCATACGCATTCATAAAGTAAGCATACATCTCCTCTTCCTGATTTTCCTTATGAATAAAAAGGTATTCTTTATTCACCAACTTTGATACACAAACACCTTGATACACGGTTTCCTTTCCGGCCGGTATCCTTGCAATATAAGTGTCTGATTTGAATTCACCTTGCACGGACGCCACTATTTCACCATTTTCAATAATACGCGTCGGTTCTGATCTCAAACCAATATTCGCACATACCCCATTTACTGCCATCTGACTTCTTTCATAACATGATAATATCAATAAATCTTTATTTACAATAACCGCATATTCTAAATGAGCAAAGACACTACCTGCCGTTACTTTTAACATGCTTTTCCTCCTTTTATCTACTTCCATTCTGCTCCTCAATTAGATAGAATGAATGACTCCACTGTCTTCCACAATACTAAAACTTATTTTTGCATATTTTCGTACTGCTTCTACAATCGCTTGTTCACTCTCTCTGATCTCACTTTCTTCTACATTTTTTACAATACCTCTCTGTAAATGCAAATCTTCTGTTTCTTCTGAACCAACAAGCCCCTGACCTGCTCCTGATATAGCCATTAAATACATTTGTCCTGCATTAGGCATAATCGGAGGTCTGTTTAACCGATCGGACATATATAATTCCTGTTGTGTTATCTCTCTTACCAATCTTGTCAGAGAACTTTTTTTTACATAATTCAATGCTCGTTCATAATGGAATTCCTTTGTCATAAATGTTGTGATCCCAATCATAGGCGATGGATTTACTTTTATTCGCTCTCCTTGATATGTGATTGGCAATAAAGAAATCTCTTCTAGTTTAGGGATTTCCGAAACCACTTCATCTGACTGTATTCGGCTTTTTGACTTTTTGTCCTTTTTTCTTCCAATCAATACAATCTGTTTCCATTTTTCATATTCCTTATCATGAAACCGAAAGATTTTTTCTATCGTCAAGGCACCAGCCCAGATCCGTTGAAAATCCTGGCTCGCAGCCACATGATAAGGGATGATGTATACAAGAACTGCATCTATCATTAAATAAGGGAGTAATTTGTTTAAAAACAAAATCTCCTGCCTTGTGCCATTCAGATCACCATAGGGTGGATTTGAAAAGCAAAAAGAAAATGCCTTGTGGCTGATAATAACATCTGTTAAAAAATCACCCCACAGGCATTCTTCCACATACGGATTCAAAACGGTTGTATCCGACGTTTTTTGATTTAGTTCAACACCATATATATGTATATTTTGGTGTTTTTCCTTTTCTGTTACAATACATATTGCGTTCGCATCTCCAATAGCCGGTTCCAGACAACAAACGTCTTCTTCCGGGAATTCCAGAATATTTGCTATCATTTTACAATGTTCCGGATCTGTGTAATATGCACCTAATTTTGCTGCATTCTCACGTGTTTGAAAATAACTGCTTTGTTTTTTTACTTGCTCATTCAATAAATCTTCCTCCTTTTATATAGTCCCTGATTATTTTTCCACATAAAAAGAGCACCATAATGAGGTGCTCTTTTCATGTATAACCTGTTTCCAGGAATTCATTCTATTATACTGCCAAAAGACAAGAATTGTTAATAAATCAGGTTTCTCTTAGTTTAACATTGTTCTCTCTATTGTGCAATCCCCATTAATTAATAAGATGTTTTACCCTGCCAACGCTTCCATCTAAGAGCATAACCTTAATTCCCCTTGTGTGAATACTTTTTTTCGTCAATATCTTTTTTACGATACCTGTTGTCAAAATTCCAGTCTTCTGATCTTTTTTCAGAACAATGGCTACCTTACTTCCTACTGCTATATTTTTGCGATACATACATTCGTTCATAATAGTCCTCCTTCACATTATCATAACAAACTTCCTACTCTAGATTCAATATCTCCATCCAAATGATTTGTCTCAAAAAATGCACAGTATTCCGCTTCTGTTTCACTTGTCGCATACCAAACAGAGGCAAATTACGATTTGCAAATCCGACTTCAATCGTTTATAATTACAAATTAGATAATTACGTATAGGAGGTGACAAACTATGAGTGAAACAACAAATCCAACTGATTTTTTAGATATTTACAGAAAAGCAGCTCTTTTTATTTCTCCGAATATCTTTCAAGAAATAAAAGCAAATTATGCACGTTATATCAAAGATCGGCAACCTGAGCGGTATATTTACGAACACCATTTAAAAGGCATCATTCCTGAAGCCACTCCTTCACCGGAGCTAGATACTATAATTACATACTGCATCTATGTTGCACTATCTCGTGAGAATGTTGAACAAGCTGTCAAAACTTATAGGGAACGCCGCAGAGTAAGCAAGCGTAATTGGATAAAAAGTATTCAAGACGAAATAAAGGGCAAAATGACACCAAAAAATCCTCAATGTCTACGAAAATATGCAGAAGCTACGTATAATACTCTTCGCTATACAAATCCGGATGCTCCCGGAGTGGAAGAAATCATGCAATCAAAATTTGAAGAAATTGAGAAATGGCGAAGCGATACTTCTGTCCCTTTGACAAATTATTTTTTTCTTTCTGATAAATCAGTTAAAATAATAGCAACTGCTTTTATTGATGACTTAACTTTTGATTCACTTACCATCATACAAAATATGTTTGATGGCTCCCTTGAGGGATTTAATACAAAATATCCTGTTGACTTAACAGCATATCCCATCTTTAATTACCGGAGTTCTTATATGGAATTTGAACCTGAACTTTTACAAAATGAAATTCTACTTCATAGCAATTATGAATTTGAAACAGATACAGAAGATGGTTTGGGAGAAATAGAAGTGCAATATAAGCCAGGACATTCTCTCCCTGATAATGCTAATGGAAAGCTAACAAAAAAGGCTCTCAAAAATATGAACCTTGAATTACGTCAGAAAGAGCTTGATATGAAAGATCGTGAAATTATGACACAGCTTTTCAACTTAATCAATGGGGAAAATATCAATGACGAATTCGTCAGCTGTGACCTGTTAGATTTTACACGACGTATTTTCAATATCAAAGTTCCAAGAAAAAAGCACTATGAGGATATTAATCAACGCCTAATAAAATTGAGTAATTATAACTATACAATTACCTTAAAAGATAAATCTGGGGAATTGATTAAAACGACCACACTTGGTCTGATTAGCTACATCCATGTAGATTTTATAGAAGGTACGATTCTGTTTACACCATCCGAACAGTTAAAACGTACCTATGTACAGAAAAAGTACATCAATATCCTTTCCTCATCCTATAAAACAATAGAATCTGCCCAAACCAGAAGTATTATGATGATTCTTCAGCAAGAACGTCTTGCCGGATATAAAGATAATTCTCTCAGCAAAATTTTTGCTCTAAAATACTTTCGAGGACATATGAAACTCCTGAAGATGGGAAATGCTATGCTAGTAAAAGAATTAACTACACATCTCAATATTTTAAAAGCGGAAAATATTATAGTAAAAGATTTTGAATTCATCAACAATGATTCCTCTATACGCATAGATTTTATGCCACTAGAGGAAAAAGAAATTGTAGCATACAATTTTCATTCTGCTCAACTTCTCACTTCATCTGTTATTGATACTGATTTCGTTGAAATCGAATAAGCAGGGATTCCCTCCCTGCTTATTTTAATTTCTATATCATATCTTATTATCTCATATTTTGTTCGCTTTTTACTGCTCACTTTTTTTCAAAAATCTTACGAAATTATTGTCTGTTTTCCTATACCGACTCTTTTCTTTAGTAACTTCCACATTATTTTCTTTCAATCTATTTTGTCGCTATCTTTTTTTATCGTATCTTTTTAATTCATTTTGTCGCTATCTTTTTTAAAATATCCCCCCTAATCCATTTTGTCGCTATCTTTTTTATTGAAAGTTCACTTACACTCAAAACCTCTTCTTCCGCATAAAAAGAGATAGCCTATCATAATTTAATTTCCATTTTGTCGCTATCTCTTTAGGATAAAAGTAGGATATTCAGCTATTTTGTTCGCTTTTTACTGCATTTTTATTTTATTCGTTCAATTTTATTCGCTTTTTACTGCTTTCTTTTTTTATCAAAATGATTTTGTTCGTTTTTTACTGCATAATTTTTCAGCTGTTATCAATTTTGTTCGCTTTTTACTGTATCTTTTTTTCACCCATAAATTTAAAAATTTTCCTTCCTCTTAATGAAAAAATGATTTTGTTCGCTTTTTACTGTACAATTTTTCTCTCAACTAAAAAAGTCACTTATTTTGTTCGCTTTTTACTGCGTGGTTTTTTGAGCTATACAATTCCTCAAATTTTGTTCGCTTTTTACTGCTTTCTTTTTTTTAAAATTTTTTGAAATTTTTTTTATTTTTATCTCTGATACAAAAAAGCCTTTATTTATAAGGATTATTAAGACAGTCCCCAAAAACCGTCTTCCTTAAAAGCAACACTATTACACATCAAATTTGCTTATTTTATGGGCTTTTTTTCAATTTTATTCACTTTTTACTGCTTACTTTTCTGATTTTACAAATAATCTTTTATATTGTAGTATAAAAAACGAGGATAATTTGACTGAACTTCCACTTCAATCAAAAAATCCTCGCTTGATGTTTATAATTGTAGCTTTTCCTGCCAGTTGAGCTACGAAGTACCGACCACAGATAGAATAACGTTATTAATAATGCCGATACTTTAATACTATTTTATATCATTTAATCTGTAATTTCAAGTATTATTACCGTATCAGGCATCTATATGTGTATTTGTACTGTCTACTACACATATAGCTATTTTGTCTCTATCTTATGAAAAGAGGTGATATTCTTGAGATTCTCAAATTATGCACGTATCGGAAAATCTCCGCTAATTAAAGCAATTGGCATACAGAAAAACCATATTGACACTTATTACACAGAAAGCCAGGAGCTAGATCGAGCTGCCTCTGGCTGTTTTTCGTGTCCAAATTATAAAAATATTGAATTTTTAGAGTATCTACCTCAAGAAACCCAAAATGATGCCCTTTTCCAGTGTAATCATTGTAGTCAATGTGTTTATAAGACCGTATATAAGGAACATATTCGTTATATAAATGAAAAAAACCGTTTTGGTAGTGCCAAACGATTAAAGGGAATTGCGTTAAAACTTTTTGTAATTTACCATTTCTGTAATCCAGATGATCATGGTTTGATAAAAAGTCTCTCTCCCAAAGAACTTGCTGCATATCTTGGATGTACTGTGAGATCTATCTATAACGCAAACGCAAAATTACAAGAATATGGTTATATTATGCTGTGCAAAGATGGTCTTACGAGAAATCATTTTCACGTAATCCTTGCAGAATACGATACATATGCTTTAACTGCTAAAGATGGCGGCCGGGGATATGCTACTTTTAACCTTCCTTTTCTTGATGAACTTGTAAAACTTGATGATCTCAATCAATTACGCATTTATCTAAGGACAGCATTAGACCTTGATACAAACCGTAATCCTGAAAAAAAATTGGTAGCAACAACCCCTTACTCTACTTTGAGACGTTATCTTCCAAGATACTGCAAACCTGGTATTATCCGGAAAGCATTAGCATCCGTTTCAAACTTATTCCATGTTATCTTTTCTGAAGAATCCGTCACTCTTCAGATGGAGCCAGCTTACCACGGTAAGCGTGTATTAGAAATGAATAACACAGAAAATGCTACATCCTTACGCAGCTATTTTGAAAACCTTGACGCAGCAATGCAACGCATAAATGATTCTTCATTAAAAGAAACAAAAGCAAAACAAACGGATATTGACTTTCTAAATCAAGCCGGCATAGTCAAGCAGCAGGGAATTAACAAAAAGTTTTACGTTCCTTTCCGCCTTACAGATAGTGATTATTCTGATCTTGCATTACTCGCTTCTACCTATTCATTATCTGCTGTAAAGAAATGTATTAGCTATGTTTATAATGCATACAAGGCAGACTTTAAATTACAAAGCATTGGTGCGTTAATACGAACAATATTAAAATGTGAAGATTCAGAGATAGATTCTTTACCTCTTAATGCATAGAGGGTTTCTTTTTTGTACCCTTTTTTATGATTTCTCTTATCTAAATGCTAAAATTACGTCTTGTATCCTTTTTCAACACATCTTTTTTATCTTCCAACAAAATAAAAAGATTATTTTATGGATATTTTTTCACTTTATGAAGAAAAAAATCATCCACATTATAAAATATTCTTCCATATAAAAATATTTTCATCCAAACAAGAATTTTTTCATCTATAAGAGAAAAGATTCATCCACATTTTGAACAAAACCTTTTTTTCAAAATCGCTATTTTCATTGTATTTAAAGGGATTTTAGTGCTTTCGATTTACCAATTATGTTTTTTAATTATATATATAATATTATTTTAATTATATATAATAATTATACTCAAAGAATAAGAGAACATTCCTCCCCTTCCTTTCATATATACACCAAATAGAATTTATATAGAATAGAATATATGATAGTATAACACATTATTAATGATGAAAAAAGAAAAAAATAGCAGCTTTTGCTATTACTTTTGTGTAATAAACAGAAGCTGCTATCTTTTATTCCTCATATGTAATGGATAAAAAATCTAAATTATAGATATCTTTAAATTTTTTTATAATCTGATAAACCGGATATATTGTTGTTGAAAAATTGTATGGCTTAGTTTCTTTCTCCTTGCTGTATAATAATGCCGTATATAAAACCATATTTTCAACAAACAATGATTGTAGATACTTATATCTTTTATCTTTTTTGTATATAGAAAAATGAATCCCCTTTATATTATTATGTATTGGAAACGTTTTACCCATAGTCACTAAATAAATCAAAGAGTGTTTCATCCAGACTTTCTTCATCTTCTGAAACATCATCTATACGCTCCTCTTCTACTACTGAATCCTCTGGATTGTCTTTTGAAAGGAACTCTTCTTTAGAATCATCATCATGAAATGGATTTTCTTCTTCCCAATTTTGCCATTCATTAATATCTTCTTCTATTTCAACTACAGGTATCATTTCTTCTGAGGTATCCTGATTATTGGAACTATCTGAAGATAGATTATCGAAGCCAGTTCCCTTTTCAAGAGACTGGCATTTCTCCTCTAATAGTTTTACTTCTTTTTCCAGTTTTGAAATTCTTATCAATAATGTTTTTTCACTATCTTCAAATATTTCAGGCCTGGAGGTTTTAATCAGACATAATAATATATCCATATATGGATGTAAACTGTTTCTTATATTTGCCCGTAATATAGAAAATTGTTCAATCATCCAGTACAATAATTCAGCAGTATAGGGTTTAACAATATCGTATAATTTCTGACAATATTCTTCACTATTGTTTATATCTGCTGTTCCATCAGAGGAAAATAATACGATCCCATTTGTGATGCTTTGTAACATGTTATCAACAAATTGTGCTAAATTCTTTCCCTCTTCGTATAGTTTCTGAAGGAGATTTGTAGCAGTCTTGCCATCATGATTTAGAAGAGATTTTAAAACTTGTAAGGATAGATCATCGTCGATTAAGCTTAACGATTTCCTAACATTTTCTACGGATAACGTATCATAAGCAGTTACTAGTTTTTCCATGATAGAGAGTGCATCTCGCATAGAACCATCTGCCTGCTTTGCAATGACATTGACTGCATCATCTTCGTAATCTTTTTGCAGTTCTCTTAAAATGAAAACAAGCCGTTCTCGTATTAAAGAAAGAGGGAGTGTTTTAAACTGGTAGATAGAGCATCTTGATTTAATGGTGGCAGGTATTTTGTGTAATTCTGTCGTGCATAAAATAAAGATACAGTGTTCCGGAGGCTCTTCTAATGTTTTTAAAAGAGAATCAAATGCGGCCGCAGACAAATTATGTACTTCGTCAATGATATAAATCTTTTTTTTCAAATTTGTTGGCATATACATAGTTTGATTAATTAATTCCTTTATATCGTTGACTGAGTTATTGGAAGCGGCATCCAGTTCAACAAAATCCATAGCCGTATTGTTTAAGATGGAACGGCAACTTTTACATTGGTTGCAAGGTCCGTCTTCGGTTGGAGCTTCGCAACAAATAGCTCGTGCAAGAATACGGGCAATAGAAGTTTTACCTGTTCCACGATGACCGGCAAATAAATAGGCAGAATCAAATTTATTCTGAGCTATTTGCTTTTTAAGCGTAAGAATATTTTCTGTTTGTCCTACAACTTCTGATAAAGTTTGTGGTCTATATGTAGTATATAACATAAATTCCTCCTGTTTTTTATAATTGAATAATGAATCTTACTAAATTGAAGAAATCATTTTTGGAATAGCCATTAACAGCAAGTTTTAAATGATATTGTCCAATTTGCAGGATTTGATAAGCATTTTGTACGGTATATAAATCGGATAGAGTATTTGCTTTCTTTCTATCAGGAGAATAAAAATGATAGAGTATCTGATAGAAAGGGAAAAGGATTGTCCTAATGGCAAATTCAGGAGAATCACTGTGAATATCAAAAAAAGAGTTAGGATCTTTTTCCGTTAGTAAATGCAATTTTTCCAGAAAGTCTTCTTTTCTTGAAATGTGTGATAACTCTTCAGATACATTGATATACTCATATACGATATCCTTTTTCGCGATAAGATGATAAGGGGCATTGGACAAAAGATATTGAAGAAATTCCCAATGCTTCTCTTCTATCGCATACTCTTTCATACATAATTGCATTGTATAATCGGTAACTGGGCGAAAAAGAATAAAAAAACACCGACTGAGAATCGTTGGCAGCATGGACATTCGGTTTGTGATGAATATAAGAGTATTTTTTTCTGAACGATCTTCCAGTATTTTCAGTAACTTGTTTTGAGTAATATTGCTAATAGAAGATGCGTTGTGAATCAGACATACTTTTCTATTCCCCACACTACTTCGCTGCGTAAAGGCGATCAGATCTTCGATATCCTCTACTTTTAAAGCACCATTGCTTTTGGTTTGATAGAAGTCTGGATTGGAATCAAGTTCATCGTGCGGGCATTGTAACAGTATAGTTGCAATATAATAAGCAGATTCTTTTTTTCCAAGACCATCAATACCAGCTAGTATCAAGCCAGGAGGGGACGGTATGGATAGATAATTCTGAATATGAGTAATTGTATCAGGATTTATATATTTCTTCTCTTCCATTTTGAGTATCCTCCTCTTTCAGCTCTTTTGCGATGTATAAATAGTTCTTTAGTGATGTATCATAGATTGCACCATATTCATTTTGATTTTCTTGTAGATGATAATCCAACATTCCAATTTTGTTATAAGCATTATATGCTATTGATAATATTAAAGCTTCGCGGAACATTGGACGTTTTCGAGTATCTTCATGTACAACTTGAATCATATGTATAAGCAGATTTTTTTCTTCTTCTGATAAAAAATTAGTTATGTCAGGCAGAATTTTATAAATTTGTTGCATAGTTAGCGCAGATGGGGGGACGAGAACAGACTCACTAACCAATTGGGCATCTGGGAAAGGGGTATATAGATTTGCAACTCCGATATCACATAATAAGGCGCCTGTAATAAGCAGATCCTGCCGATATTCAATATTCATATTGGGCGTGTAACCAAACATTTTTTGTGAGCGCATCATTTGTAATGCAATACTGGTTACAGCAACTGTTTGAACAAGCAATGCACCATTATAACTTCCTGAATATTTTAGGCTTAGTGGTGATTTATAAAATCTATTTCCCAAAGCATTGAATGTGCAATTTAATAATTCCCGGTATCCAGAGTGAGAAACAAGCTCAATTAGTTTTTGCAAGGTATTTATGTAATGCTGCTCTTCTTCAGGTGATAATCCTTTAATGAATTGATGGATATCATACTCCGTAACAGGTTCTATTTTCCAGCAGATTAGTTCTGCTTTGTTGCTGTCATTAAATAGAATTTCACCATTGACTTTAACAATTTTACCTTTCAGCTGTACATAATCATTGTCTATATTATTTTCCCAAATACGACCTTCTATTTTACCGCTTTTGTCTTCAAGCTCCATAAATAAATAAGGTGTTCCAGTTTCTTTAGTGTGACATAAATGAATCGTCTTTAAATAAAAATCTTCTTCAATAGATTCTGTGATGTAGTCAGATATCTGAGAGATATATATTTTTTTCACGAAAGTATTCCTCCTTCTTTACAATCATTCCCTAAATTTTTTATTACAAAAGAATAGTAATCATAGATTAAAGTATTTAGTTCATCATCATTAGGATATGCAAAAGATTGCGTATCAGCATGTTTTAGGAGAGAGCTTTCTACATGTAGAAGGCGAAAGAGATATATTTCGCCACAGCGCGCAAAAATCTCACACCGTTGTAAATAGTAATTTAGAGAATATTTTCCTGATTTTGATAAGATTTGTTTTCCATTTTTTTCAGATTCTTTAATTGTTTTTGAAAGTAGATATGAATATCGGTCTACTATTTTATAGAATGCAAATTTCTGTGATAAGTTGCCTAAATTATCATCGATAGCATGAAAGTATTCATGAACAAAAGAATCAGGATGACGCAAGTCTACAACTAAGGTTTTTAAATATATGTAATATAGTCCGTAGGCTTTGTGCCGCCCAAGCTTGCGAATCCGAAATGTAGTATCTTTACATTTAAAATCATTAAAATATCGATGATTAAGTTTTTCAAACTCTTCTGCTATGTCATTTACTGAATTTTTGTCAATATCAGCATCAAATTCCACAAAATCAAAATATTTGTTAAATACAGAAGTTTTCATTTCCGTAAGAATGTGTTGCGGAATATTACGCTTTGTTGTATAGGCTCTTGCGACTTCCCCTTCTACTTGTTTTCTATAGTGCTGTTCAAGCCGTTCGTTTTGAATTGCGGAGACATAATATTTTAAAGTGTCTAGTATAACTGCATCTAACGGATAAAGCATATCTGTCAAAGGATACTTTTGATCAAAAACAATGGTAGAAAATTCAAATTGTTTATAAGTGTAGATATGCTCTACTATAGTTAGATATTTTGCTATATCCTTGCTGTCATTAAACTTGCGTAGTGTCTCAGAAGGGACTTTTGCGGTTGAATAGATATCGTTCCGTTTTTCAAGTCTGCTATCAATAAGATACTGTTCAAACCAATCTGGCATCTTTTCAGTGGACCAATTGCACACTTGAAGTGAGGATGTGTTTTTTATCAGCATTTGTTTTAAAATTAAGCTACACTCCTCTTCTCTTCTACTCTTCATGATTAAATCATTACACCAATGGATTAGAAAAAAATACAAAAATATTTGCTCACAATGAATAATAGATGCGGTAACCGTAGGATTACTGCGAAAATAATATTCAGTATTTTGAAATCTTTTTTTAGGAGTACAGGGTATATAAAAATCTGATCCTGAAAAACTGATGCAAAGAATATTATTGCTCCCCGTAACAGCTCTTGCTATTTCTGTTTCTGTACATAGAGTGTTTACTGATAGATTATCAGTTGGCATTAGATGCGAAAACAAATAAAAAAAAGAAATATCTTCTATGGAAGAATATTTCTCTGCCTGATCAATCTTTTTGAATTCTTGTCTAATGAATTTTTTGATTGAGTTATTCAATTGTTTATGAGCATCCAAATCATCACAGCTTAACAATGGAAATTTTAAATCACACAACCTCACCGTGAGGTTGTGCGATTTACGCTGTTCTTTATGCCTTTTTTTCCGTGCCAGAGAAAAAATACGTTCGCCTTTAAGTAAATAAGACTCATCAGTAAGCGCTTCATCTAAACCTACATTTAGATACGTTGTGTTTTCAAATATCCCTGCGCTTAATAATAATTCGCAGAATTCCTGGTATTCATTCATAGATTCCTCCTTTTAAATAAAAAAAGACATCCGAAGATGTCTAACGAATGGTTACAAACCTATTTCTAGGAATTTTACTTTTGATACAATCTTAGGACAGTATCCATAAAGAAATAAGTTTTTTATAAGTATAGCAAGGGAACAGCAGCTTGTCAAATAGGAGTAAAAAAAGATATTGAAGAAAAGTATAATACAGAACCTCACCGTGAGGGTGAAAGAAAGCGAAAGAACATACGTTCTTTTGCGCAATCGAATAAATTTTACACTGTGAAAAATTAAAGAAGAAATATAAATTTATATTTCTTTTATAAAATAAAGTTGAAAAATAAAAAATACTGTGCCATAATAAAAAATAAAGATAAGATATATGGTTAAAAGCAAAAACCTCACCGTGAGGTTTTTGTAAATAAAAGGAGGTTATGTTGTGGCATATGTAATTGGTGATTATAACAGAAAAGGTGGAGTTGGGAAAACAAGTTCTATTATTAATATTGCTTGCCAAATGGCATTGCAGGGAAAAAGGGTGCTTTTGATCGATGGGGATTCTCAGATGAATTTATCTCAATTTTTTTTCGAGGAAGATGATGCGATATTTAATCCGGATACTGGGAAAATTCGAGAGGGCGTTGATACATTGTATGAAACCTTGGTTGAAGATTTGAATATTTTTAATGTGATTCAGACAAAAGAATATAGCGCAAGGCGAAAATGGAAAAACAAATTTAAAAAGATAGGGCTGAAAATAGATGTTGTGTTAGGTAGTTCTGATATGGATTATTATGGTCCTGATGAAAATGGAATTGATATATTGAAGAAAAAGTTGGATTTACTTGACGGATTTTATGACTACATATTTATAGATTTCCCGCCAGCACACAATTTAGTTACGATGATGTATTTAGTGGCTTGTGATTATATTATTGTTCCGATGCATTTGGCAAAAGGCTCAAGCATCAATGGCTATTTTGACGTAATTGATAAGTGCAAAGAAGCGAGAAAAGAATATGGAAATAGAAATCTACGTGTGCTAGGATTGTTTTATATCAATGTCCAGATGTACAAAAATGATCAGTCGAGTACATGGAATGAGAGCAGAGAAGATGGGACAAAAGATGAATTAGAAATGTTCGATACATTGATCAGGCATGATTATAGATCTACGCAGATAAGTGAACTCAACCAGTCGCCGTTATGTATTTGCTGTCCATCAAGCGATGTTTCAGATGACTACAGCCATTTGGCGAAGGAGATAGAAGAAAGAATTAAAAAGCAAAGGAGAGAGTAAAGTGGCAAAAAGTTTAAAAAATCAGTCGTTTAAATATAAAGCAAGACTCCAAAGAGTGGCAAATGCAACGACAGAAATGAATAGAGAAATTGATGCGGAGGAAATTAGTGAAACTAATGTAAATGAATTGCCGGATGATTTGCGAGAGAGCATTATTCATGTAACAGATGAACAACTCATAGATGATCCATCAAATATTTCTTTATATGGGGAATATGAAGTGGAAGAATTGTCTGAGATTATGAAGAGCAGAGGTTTTCAGGGAGTGATTCTTGCTTATCCAGTAGGAAACGGGAAATATATGATAGAAGCTGGACATCGAAGAAGATATGCTGCGAAAAAAGCGGGGTTTTTAACGTATCCGGTTCTTGTGACACAAACACCTGAAACAGAATTCGAAAGAGTGCTTCGTTTGACGGGGGCGAATTTGCATAACAGACCGGAATTAAAGCCTATGCAAATGGCTAATCTGGCACAAACACTATATCATGCCCATAAAGAAGAAATAAGCTATAAAAAAGAAAAAGGGTTGCTTAAAGAGGATGAAATTACTTCTTTAAACGAACTGGTAGCTTTAGATCTTGAAATGACGGTAAAAAATGTAGAGAAATATCGCCGGCTTTTAAATTTAATCCCAGAATTGCAAGAAATTGTTGATAGACCAGAATATCCGTGGTCTTACATTGCGGAAGCGAGTAATTTGCCGGCAGAAAAGCAAAAGCTGCTAGAAAAAGCAATACTTGATAGAGAAAAAACAGGAAAAAAGAATGGGCCTACTACCTGGATTAAAACATTGATTAAAAAAATGAAAAACGAACAAGAAATCGCAAACATTGAAGGGATAAAGGAATCGGACTGTAATGGGGGAAGAGTTCGCAGGAAAAACGGAACAAAGGTGGTTCTGAAAACCGCGAAAGAGTTGCATGAAGTGTTGGATAAAGAAGCGTTGTTTAAAAAAGAAGAAATTCCAGATGTGATTTCGGTACTGGAGGGATTGAAAAAAAGTATAGAAGCTAAAATTGATGCTTTGAAGGAAGAAAAATAGAACCTCACCGTGAGGGTTTGAGAGGATGGGTACATTCCATCCTCTTTTTTAGGCTTGGACATATTCAGGCAAAATGCCAAGTAGGAGAATATCGTCCAATCCCTTTCCAAAACCAAAATTCCATTTACAAATATAAGCTTTAAATCCTGCTCCTTTTATATCCGCTATTAAATGGCTTTCACATTGCAGAACGGAATTGTTAATCAACTTGTCGGCATCGAAAGCGGTTGCAATTTTTTCGCATCCAATAGAATGAAGATAATCGTAGATGGTAGTTCCGTCTTCGTCTTTTTCAGATAGTTTTGCAAAGTTATTTACACCTGGAATCGAAATGACGATACAGTGCAAAATGTAATTAGCTACGATTGCTTTTTTCTCGCCCTCTGTTATGATACAGAAAAGAGGATTGTCATGCTTTGAATTGTAATAAAACCCAATTTGACTTCCGGCTCGGCAACCATTGAGAAAACCATTGATGATACGATCATTTTCTTTGGTTGGAAAGTACGAGGAAAAATTCTTGTACTTGTTTTTTTCTTTTCCGTTTTCGTCCGTATCTGGGCGGTCTAAACGAAGCCGGAGCCTATATAAATACCCATGACGATCCATAAGTGGAAAGAGCATCCCGGATTTTCCTGAAAAGGTCCATCTGCCAAAGTCATCTTGATAAAAACCGGGTACACCTTGGAGTGAGTGATGTTCTTTGAGCAGTTCTCTGCAAATTTTTAAACGTTCTTCCTGGTCGGTAGGAAATCCCTTCGATTCATCGTATTTTTTGATAAGTTGTAAGGATTTGATTTTGCCGGAGAGTATCATGTCTTTATCCCAGCCATCATTGAGAAGTTTTCGCTGATGTTGTTTGCTGAGTTTCAAAAGTTGCATGAACGAGCGGTAGATTGGATCCAACTCACAATTCCTTAATGGTGTTATTCCATAATCGGGTTTTGTGAGTGAATTGTCAACTCCTGCATTTGAGCAACCAGTGAAATGATGTAATGTAAAAACTGAGTTTTTGTCTTTTATTACGTCTGAATATAGCGCTGAAGAGTCTTTGAATTCTTTGATAAAATAGTAAGTTTTTCCATCGACGGGGCTAATGATTTCGGGTTGCGATATGCGCCTGCAAACATATAGCTTTTGACCGGGATATGCGACTGTATCTGGCAAAAAAATAGAGCACCAATCTTGTTTGCCGCATATTGCACATGGTTCGGTTTTGGAAACATTTTGAAATGTACCCATAATGATTCCTCCTAGACTTAAATCTAACAAATACAAACGTATTTGTCATAAATAGTGTTCCAACTTGTGAAACAATTGTTTTGAATACAAGAATGACAAAACGAAATAGTATAAGTATTGGTTTTGCCGGGCATTAAGCAAAAAAAGTATTTGGAAACATCATATCATAGAAATGTTATTAGAATATAAAAACATAACAAAATAGTATAACAAGATACATGTTTGCGACAGAAAAAAATTATAGAGACAAATGCACCGAACCACAGACCCTCATGGTGAGGGTCTGTGGTTTAAAGAATAAGTTGAATATGCTCTATAGTAAGTTCTTCGGTCTCATCAGAAATTTTGCATTGATATAATGAAGAAAACATAGGAACGTTTAATAGTTCGGTATCGAAAGTGTAATAAATAGGGTGTTTATATTGTGTTCGTAGTGCCATGATAGAGGTGTGAATCATAGGGAGCTCTTTTATACTTTCACAAATGATTAGAATCATGTGCGAAGGATATTCGGATTTGTGCTGGTCCATCCAACGCAAGAATAAGTAAATGCGTAAGATGAATTCTTTTTTACTTTCTTCATGCGTTCGACATGAAAATATAAAAAATGAAACAGGAGAGGGGAGTGTACAGTTCTGAACGTGATATTTTAAATAGCAATCGATCATGAATTTATGGTGCCCAATTATCTTGCGAACATAATACTGCTTTCGAAGGATGCTCTTGGAGTCTACTCTTAATAAAAACTGATTAATAGAAAGCAATTCTACAATTTTGTGATTTTCCCAGTGTTCCAAAAGATTGGCAGAAATATCTGTCGGTGCTGTCATGTAGGAATGTGCTCCGGCAGATAAAGAGTAAAAGCGGAGAGGGCTTGCGGGTGAGTGTTGCTTTTTTGTAGCTGCTTGGTTATACAAAGCGTGCTTCAGGAGAATGCCGCTTTTGGTAAGTTTTTTGAGATTTTTTTTATAGGATGGCTTTTGATAGTTTTTATCAAGAATGCGATCAAGGGCATATTTTATATTGTAGGTATTGAGAAAAAAATGCTCTTTTAGAAGCTTCATAATTGTAAAATCAATAGTACCCAAAATCCCTTTTGCATTTAAGTGGTCAATTTCTGCATGGGTGCAGTTTTGGTTTTGGTTTTCACAGTATATAGAAAAATTTTCTGGAAGGTGGAAAGGTGTTGTGTGTAGTGCTGGAGGAAAGTTCTCTAAATAGGTTGTTGTATTGTTCATAAAATGCTCCTTTATTTTTGAAATAGGTCATCGATGGTTTCGCTCCCGTCAGGAAGGGAAGGGGATCCCTCAATATCTGATTGGGGAGAATTTGGCTGTAATTCATTTTTTTTAATGGAAACAGGCTGCTTTTTTGAAAGGTACGAGGATACTATGCTTTTGTGATTTTCAAAAATGTCTTCTGCAAAGACGGAAGTTTCTTCGGAGGAAGAAAACGTCTTGTGTGAGGATAAAAAATCATCTATGACGGTGGCCGTTTGAGCTGATGCTGGTTTCCAGTCACTCTCTTTTAAGAAAGAGACTTTTGCATGGATTGGGGGAAGCGGGCGACCGTCTCTTGTGGTGAATAAAGTGATTTCTTGAAAATCACGCAATCGGATATCAATTTCTTCTACTCTGTTTTTTTGCGTTGGCACTTCGCGAGATGAATAGGAAAGGGTTGGGGAATCTCCGGATAATGGGGTTTCGGATGTTGCATTTTGTTCCTCTATTTTGTCTTCTGTGCCTGCCATGGCAGAAAAAATTTCCATATCCGAAAGAGAAGACCTACCAAATACAAAGAGATGTGCAGAACCTAAAACAACACCTTTTAGATATTTGGTAAGTTCGTTTTTCTCAAACTGATCGAGCGTTTGTATTGCGCAGAACATTGCGACACGGAATTTGCGGAATAATGAAAAGTTTTTTTCTAAAGAACTGTGCAGCAACACGGGGAGTTCGTCAACGTAGAAAAAATGTGCAGTTCGTGTGTTTTCGGTTCCAGGACGGGACAGAACTGCGTTGTTAAATGATAATAAGAAAAAAAGGCCAAATGCAATGGCGTTACTATCTCCGCTGGCAAGATCATAATTGCATAATGTGACCTCACTGTTCATGAGGGCACGATCAAAGTCTATGGAAGTCTGAGAACAGTAGATTTCTTTGGAATAAGGCATTAAGAGGAATTCGTTAATGATATTTCTGGTACCTCTGCTTTGGTCTTCCATTTTTATCCGCCCCTTTCCTAATAAATCTTCTTTTATGTATTGGATGATAAAAGTGTATCTTTGGGTGCTACGGTCTAATATTTCTAGTTTTGAAACGTGTTCTGGTAGCAAATCAAAATTATTAATCAGTGCCTGTAAATCGGCAGGAGTGGCCTGACGTCTGTAAAGAGCTGGTATAGTGTTCATGACAAGGATTGATAGGTTGGCAATCATCTGTCGGTTGAGACCAGTGAAGTAAGAGTCGGCTTTGCCTTTCAAATCTGTGATTACTTGCATTACATCGCTAAAAACAACTGCTTTTTTAACGATTGCCTGGTGTTTTTGGTCTTTATTGAGCAATGGTGAGATGTAGAAAGGATTCAAACCAGTCCAATTTGATTTTTGATTGCCATTAGCATCTCTTGTCCCGTCGATTCGGTGATATGGAATTTTTCTTGCATCGCAAAGACGAGCAACATCGTCGCAAAGAGAGTCGTCCGGGGCTAATACAGTAATTCCGCAAACCGGATGCTTGAGACGCAAACTTTCCAATTCTTCGGAAATTTTTATTTTTTCTGAGGTATCTAAATCATCAGCAGGAGAGCAATTGTTTATGGAGAAAAAATTATCTTTGCTACTGTAAATGAGTCTGCCGCTTTCTAAGAGAGGGCGTAAAATTTTGAACTGAAGAATTTCTGCTTTGCAACGGGTGTTCAAATCATTCTTTATGGCAGGAAAGAGTGTGGAGGAAGTTTTTCCGGTACCGCTAGTACCATCTACAAGTGTGTGAAGGTAACGATCTTTTTCGGAAATTACAATGGTTTTGCCGCTGTTCATATCTTTTGCAATGGATAGTGGATAGGAGATGCATTGCTCCTTTTGCTTTTTGCTTAAAATATTCGTGATTTTGAATGTAAGCAGAATGGCTTTGCTCTTTTCATCTTGAATGGAGTGGAAAAGATATTTTAATGCAAGGAATATAAAACCTCCCAGGGGGAGCTGTGTTGTAATCCTTGCCAAAAAAAGTACCATTCGTTTGGTGAAAATTTCATCTGTATGTATTGCCAGAAAATGGGGGAGGAAAAGTACTGACAATAATTGGAATAAAACACCTGTGAGAAGCAGAATTTCAAAAACAGAAACAAGAATAAAAAAATATAATTTGTGTCTGTGGAAGGTTAGGTGACTTGTGCCGGTACCTGCAATCCATAGGAGTGGAGGAAACAGGAGGGAGACTGTACGAAAAATTATTCCATGAGGGGCTAATGTATAATCTAACCGGTAAAGGCTGAAGAGCAGAAGGAGAGTATATATAAGAGCAAAAATGATGAAAAGGGTACATAAACTGTTGAAAATATGTTTGCTTTTCACAGAAAAATGTCTATCCAGGGAAAAGGTTTCTTCCAGTCTTTTGAAAAATCTATGTTTCATAGGTCGTATTCCTCCTTGTGTCTGATGTGTAATTGTTCATCGAACTCATCGCATTCCAAAAGAATCGACGATGCAATTTTACCTTCCCTAATCTGATAAATAGGTGCAGGGACTAAGTGGTAGATTGATTCGATATCGGCAAAAAGCAAGTGCATGGAACTAGAATGCGGATATCTGTTCAGAAAAAAGCGGCAGTAATGTTCGATATCCGTCTTCTTTCCGATTAGCAGTAAGGTTATGTGCGTATATACTGTGCTATTTTTGAAAAAATGCCTAACGCGTATATGGGAGCTTAGGTCAACAGAAGGGAATTCTATCGCCAATGTTCCGTAAATGTTATGCTGCAGTCCCATTCGGAACGTAAAATTATAAGAAGCACTGTGAAATTTTACGGGTGAATGAAAACACCAGTTATCAGTATTTAGACCGTTGTAAAATAAAAGCTCGAAGATTTTTTCTTGAAAAGAAACATCTTCTGCAGTGATTAAGGGAACATAGCTTGGTAACTGATGGTTTGCGCATATATATAAAGGGACTCCTTCTAAAGCACTCAAAAGCATTTGGGGGTCATCATAGAAGTTTGAAAAATGCGATTTGAGGCGTTTTTGGAAAAAGGTATCCAATTCTTCGTCTGATGCCAGCGGAGTGGCTGAATCATGCAAATACGCTTTCTTGAGGGCATCTGCGTCCTTTAGAGATTGAATTTCGGGATGCAGCCGGCATATATTTTCGAAACTGGAAAGTTCTTTGGAACTGACGGTTTCTTTGAGCGGTGATGTTGCAAGCGTCTGCATGAATTGCAGGTAATCCAATTCTAATTCGTGAGTTCTTTCTAATAATTTCCATAGTTTTGTAAATTTCAAGAGTAATTTATAAATAGAAAAAGCAGGTTTTTGATCTGATTTCTTGCGATGCGAAAAAGCAAGACAAAAAACTAGTCTGTTTTTTGAATCAGAACGGAAAAAACCTGCATGAATGTAGTTTTTTAGTTTGTTGAGGAGCACATTTTCGGATTGTGTTCCATTATCCTGTTCGACATAGTATGCAAAATGGCTGCAATATAAACAACCGTCACTACGGGGAGGGGTGTTTTGGAATTCGAAGAATCCGGGTAACTTTGGTTCTAAAATCCATGGACGAGGTTGGCTTGCAGAGAGGGAGATATAGGAAAAATAAAAATCATTTCCGCGGATTCTGTGCAAAAGTTGTTGTGTACCGGTTGGAGGGCGTTTTTCCCAATTGATATGAAGGGATTCAGCGTATTCGGATGGGAGCAGTTTTTTTAAGAAAACACGTCCTTTTGCACTAAGATAAAAGTATTTAATCTGGCTATGGGCAGTTAACTGCTTGCCATATATAAAGCCCTCTGCTTCAAGGCGTTTTAGAGATAATCTTCCGGAAGTTTCTGTAAGTCCATGGAGTTTGGTTGCGTAAAGCTGCCGATAAGTTATTGTATTTGTTTGGAGTAATAGGAATAGGTCGAGTTCCTTTTTGGTAATAGAAAAAAGCCTGGCATTTGCGCACAGGCTTTTTTCAAATGGTGTGTATTTGGTCATATATGACTCCTTTCTGGTTGGGTAAATCGGTTTTTGGGATGCATAAAATACAAGGAAACCTGTCTCCGGGAATTTTTCCACACCAGACTTCCGAAAGGAAGAACGGAATCAATATGCTTTAGTATAACAATCCTTATGGAATATGGCAAGAAGATTTTGTAAAGAAACAGGTAATATATTAGTTATAACACAAACACGTTAAATAAATACAACACAAGAAAACAATGCTATTAAAATAGTTTAATGTTATAACACAAACACATACAACACACATATAACACATTATATCTTTACTTGCATAATCGAGAACGATAGAATATAATAGTAGTATCAAAACAAAAAAAGGGGATAATGTATATGGAAAGAACAGAACGGGAAGCATTGGGCTTAAATCCGATGTTGGATAATGAAAAATTGAAAACAAGGTCCTATAGAGTAACTGAGGCTATGGAACAAAAAATCAAAGATATTACGGATGAATTGGGAGAAGGGGCGTCACAGAAGGATGCTTTTTTAAAAATGATTGCAGCGTATGAGCTTCAAAGCGCGAAAGGTGTATTCGGAGAAGATGCAAAAATTATTGAGGAAATTGAGTCATATACAAATATGATTATGAAAAGTTTTTTAGTTCAGATAGAAAACAAACAACATTTGGAGAAAACAATCGGTGCCAAGTATGATTCACTTCTTGTGTCAAAAGACCAGGTAATTCAGGATCTCCAGCAGCGAGTGGAAACGCTAAATGAGGAAAAGAAAAATGCACAGCAGGAAAACGAAACAACACAAGCGCTTTATGAGCAGCTTCTTGCAAAGAATGCGAATTTAGATGAACAGGTAAGGTTTCAGAAGCAGGATTTCGAGGAAAAATTAAGTGATAAGAGTTCGCTTAATGATTCTCTACAAGAAACTTGTAAAGAGTTGCGTGCTAAAATGGATATGATGAAAGGAGAGGTAGAACAGGCACAGAGCGTATTGGAAGAAAAGAAACAGTTATGCGAACAAAAGCAGAAACTGGAAAAAGAAGTAGATGATTTGAATAGACAAATTCTTCAGAAGAAAGAAGATGAAAAAGAGGAAGCGCTTCGCCATGAAGAAGCCGTACGTCTAGTAGAGGAAAAATCAAAACTAGAGTATGAGAAAAAAATACTGGAAATCAATCAAATACATATGCAGGAGATGGAAGAGTTGAAAAAGAAGTCCCAGGCAGAAATTGACCGGTATCAAGAAAAGTATAAGCAATTATTGGATCAGCTAAGTGCTGGGAAATAATTAAACTTTGGAATAATTGTATGAAAGAAGCTGAGATTTTGACGACTATAAAGCGTTGAAGTCCAGCTTTTTTTGTATGTATAAGTTGTAAAGGAGATTTAGTGGCAGATATACTTTTGGAATGGTTTCTTACTTTTCATTATTTATCGGCTATTTACCTTTTTATTATTTTATATGAAAATATATAAAACAAAAAGAAAAAATAAATTGACAAAATGAAAGAAATAATATACTCTAATAAAGAGATTTATGTTATATATTATGGTAAAATAGTTAATAGAACTAAAGCACTTTTCAAAAAATGGGATTTAGCTAATATTCTTCTATAGGAATATATAGTAAATCATAAAGTTTATATAGAAAGGAGGTTTACTTTAGTGGAAAAAAGAGAAAATGGTGCTTCTGCAAAAGAATTATTGGAGAGGGATAAACTTGGAAAGAAGTTTGAGGATTTGACACCAGAAGAAATGCAAAAAATACAAGGGAGTGGGGATATGCAAACAGAAGGTTCTTTGGAGTTGATTTTTTCTAAGCCACCGTATATATGCAGAAGAAAATAAAGCGGTCAATATCGATTTTTGCATCCTGAATATTTTTTAATATTTTAAGAAGGAGACAACTCAATGGAAATTCAATGCTTTTAAAAGGTATGAATCTATGAGGGGGTCTCCTTTCTGAACAAAATAAAGAAAAAAGAACGTTATAGGTGACGAAAAATTTGTAACTGTATGTATTATGTTTACCATTGGGTTTATCATAAAGATAAAAATAATTTTCATAATGAATAAAATACTTTACATATAAGAAGAAATGATATACACTATATGTAGAGAAAATAGAAATATAATTAGAAGGAGGTATTTTGAATGAAGCTGTGGAAAAATAAAAACAAAAACACTGTACAAACGAGTAATTGCGAAAAATTGGATGAAAATACAATGAAAAAAATTTTTGGGAGTGGAAACAGCCAGGTGAGATATATTTCAGATGAATATATACAGGCAAAAATTTTGAAAATGAGAATAGGGGGGTGAGCAAAATGAAAAAAGACGCGAAGGAAAAAAAGCAGTATAAGGAAATAACAGCTGGGGAAATACAGGGTGTTCAAGGAGGTGGAAATCTTGACAAAACGGTTATTTCCGAACACAACTTTTCAGTCATGATTTTAGGGGAAGGGGCTGGATGTGATGCGAAAAAAGGTTAGATTTGTGGAACAAAGCGAACATAGCGAATGTGGAATAACGTCGGTTACAATGCTTTTGAATTATTATGGTATTAATATTTCGTTAAATTCTCTGCGGGATAGATATGGCGTACCGAAAGGTGGAAATACCTTGTTTCATTTGAAAGCAATCTTCCAAGAATTTGGGGTTTCAGCATCGGGTTATAAAGTTGACAATTTAGATTTTTTTAAGGAAAACAATAGACCTTGTATACTTTTTTGGGATCACAGACACTATGTTGTTTTTGAACGAATTACTTGGAACAAAATTATAATTGTTGATCCAGCTCAGGGGCGAAAAAAGTATTCTTACAAAGAGTTTTGGGAACACTTCTCAAATATGGTTTTGTTTCCTATAGATGTGGATGAAACTGTTGCAAAAAATATCAAAGAGGATAAAGAAAAAAGCTTTCTTATTAATTTGCTTATAAAGCAAAAAATTAAAATAGCTGGATTGCTTTTATTTACAATTCTAATCCAATTTTTTGCTCTGGGCATTCCAGTAATAACGCAACGTGCTGTAGACAATTACATGGTATTATCACAAGATATGACAATTTTTGAAGTGCTGATTTGGATAAGTGCAGTATTTGGTACATATTATATACTACAAGTTGGAAGAACATTAATAGTAGCTAAATTCCAAAATTTCTTTGAACGACATTTGATGATACAGTTTATGAAAAAAATTATGTCGTTACCGCTCAATTTTTTTGTAAACCGATCTACCGGAGACTTGATATTTCGTTCTAATTTGACAACTTATATTCAGCAGCTTTTAAGCAGCCAATTGGTGACAACGATAATAGATATTTTTTTTGTAATAGCATATCTTCATTTAATGCTTAGTTATTCTTTAAAATTAACTATTATTAGTATGATTGGTATTGGGATTATTGTTATTTCTTCCTTTATCAATACAAAACGATACCAGGATTTGACAGATAAGGAACTATTATTACACTCAAAGGTTCATCGGACATTGGTAGAATTATTTGAAGGGATGGAAACGGTTAAATCTATTGGTGCAGAAAAACAATTTTACGAAGATTGGGAAAAGAACTTTAGTAAGCAGCTAAAAGTTCAAATGAGTAAGAATAGAGCTATGGGATTTATCGGTAACATTTCAACAGCTACGCAATTTACAATGCCGCTGATGATTATTGGAGTAGGTATTTATGGAATAAGTAATAATACACTATCAATTGGAGAGCTGATTAGTTTTAATGCGATTGCTACAGCGTTTGTTACCCCGATTATTACCATTATGGGAGCTTTTTCCTCCATTATGTTATTACGCTCATATTTCGGGAAATTGTCGGAAATTTTGGAACAAAAAGTAGCTACAGATGACGAAAAGGAAATATTTGATGAAACATATGAATCTATTGAATTAAAGAATGTAAGTTTTCAATATAGTAAATTTGAAAAGCCTATATTAAAAAATATTAATTTATCTATAGGAAAAAATGAAAAAGTAGCTATTGTAGGCCCGAGTGGTTCTGGCAAAAGTACATTGGTAAAAATTTTATCAGGTTTATATTCCCCTACAGAAGGAGAAGTATTATTAAATGGGAAAAATATAAAAGAATTGAGCCAAAGTTCAATTCGGCAAAAAGTTAGTATGGTTAACCAAAATCCATCTATCTTTAATATGAGTTTAAAAGAAAATATTCTTATGAATAAAAATGGGGTAAGTGATGCCACTTTTCTAAAAGCAGTAGATGATGCACGAGTTGACGAGATAATTCAGACATTGCCAATGGGATTTGAGACGCAAATATCTGAAGGAGGAATGAATCTTTCCGGTGGACAGATGCAAAGAATTGCAATTGCAAGAGCAATTGTGAATCAACCAGAGTTGATGATTATGGACGAACCAACCAGTGCATTGGATAATATCTCAGAGAATTATATTATGAATAGAGTAAAAGAATATGATTTTCCTTGTGTCGTTGTATCACATAGATTGAATACAATCCAACATTTTGATAGGGTTATTGTAATGTATCAAGGAAAAATTGTCGAAGAAGGATCGCATCAGGAACTTATGAAAAAAAATGGTTTATACAGCTATATTTATAGCGGTAATATTAGCATTGGAAATTTGAAAGGAGAACAGGAAGTTGGATAGAAAAGTTAGAAAAATCAGACAAGCAGCAATTGGGTTTCTTTCTTTAGTGTTAGTGGGAAACACATTTTTAGTATCGGTTAAAGCGGCATCTATAGAAAACAGCTCTATAACAAACGAGAAGGATTGTGTTGAAATTGATTTGATTTTGAATGAAAAATATACAGTTGAGCAGTTCGGACAGATTATAAAGGAATATTATCCAGAAATAGAAATTTCATCAACACCTGAGATTCAGTTAATTCATTTAATCATTCCTGCTAGTATAAATGCAGACAGTTTCTTAGAGGATGAAATAATTCAATCATTTATTTATGCAAAAGGTAAATTGCCAGTTGTTTCGATACCGAAAAATCCTACTAGTAGGGTTGATTTGAGTGCAACCAATTTGTCAATTTATAATCAATATAAAGCACGTATGACAGAAGAAGAGTTGTTTGATACAATGGCATGGCATGTAGATGAAGTAACTAATCATAGGATGTCATTAGATATTGCAGCAGGAGAAGGAACCAGAATTGGAATTATTGACAGTGGGGTGGATACGGAACATCCCCAATTGGTTGGAAAAATTAATACCTCCATTTCATGTTCTTATGTGACTGGAGAGTCAGATATTTCAGATAGCAATGGACACGGTACCGGAGTCACAGGTATTGTGACGCAGATTGCGCCGGAAGCGGAAATAGTAGCATATAAGGTTATCGGTGCAGATACAGGAGAGTCAACATGGGTAATAGAAGCATTAATTCAAGCAGTAAAAGATCAGTGCAAAATTATTAATATGAGTTTGGGAACCTATAAATGTGAAACTATAGAAAGTGAGTTATTAACTATAGAAGCGTTTGAGAGAGCGGTAGAATATGCTGAATTAAATGGATGTATTGTTGTTGCATCTGCCGGCAATAAAGCACTTGATCTTGATCAGTATTATGAAACAGAACATATGAAGCATTTACCAGGAGGGATAAAAAGTGCTGTGACAGTATCAGCAAAGCATAAAACAGCATTAGCTTCATACAGCAATTTCGGTTCAGATGTTGATTTATGTGCCCCAGGAGGGGATTTATCTTATATAGAAGGGATGGTGGATATAAGCCAATGGATATATTGCCTTTATCCTGCTAATATGAATAACGGATTGGAATCTTTGGGAGTGCCTCAAGGTTATAGCTTTAGTTATGGAACAAGTTTTGCAGCACCAATAGTAGCAGCAAGTTTTGCAGACATGTGGTCCTATTATCTGAAAAATGGAGAATCCGTATCTATGCAACATATTTTAGAAGATATAATCAATGAAGCAGATGATATAGGAGCAGTTGGTAAAGATAAATATTTTGGATCAGGAGCAGTTAATTTATATAAATCTTTAATTGCTTTGACAGGACAGCAGTAAAAAAAGTGGAGGGTTTCAGTTACATGGAACCTTCTGCTTTTTTACAAAATTATAAAATTAAATCATTTTGGTATAGCATAGTATTATACAGGTCACAAGATAAAAAATTATTTACAAAATGATTGAAAAATGTTACGATATTAAAAAAATATTATTGGAATTGAAAGAAAAAGCGAGGTGAGAAAATGGGAGTAAAACAGTATAAAATAAATACACAAATCCATGTTTGGCGTGCGAAAAAAAGGATGACCCAACAGGAGCTTGCTGATCTCGCCGGAGTATCAAGGCAGACCATTATGCAATTGGAAAAAAACAAATATAATCCGTCTCTTATTCTAGCATATACTATTGCGCAGATATTAGAGGCTGATATAAATGATTTATTTCTTTTTGAAAAGGAGAGTTAGAGATGATAAAAATAATTAATGAAATTGCACAAAATCTTATAGTATATAGAGTTGGAATGTGGGTAACGTTAATATTCACAATTTTACTAATAGTATTGTTGTTTATGAAGTCTTCTCGGGATGAGAGGGGACGGGCAATTATAGGGACAGCAAGTGTCTATTCAACGATAGTTTTTATAATTCTTGTGAATATTTTTGCGAGAATATCACCTCTAATAGATATAAATTTTGTGGCGATGGCTAATTGTGTTCAATGGATTTATAATATTGTTATCGTACTGGAAAGTGTAATGATAATGATATTAAAGAAAATTAGATAAATGTTTAATAATGAAGGGGGTGTCGCACTAAGTAATTAGTGCGCAGCCTCTTTTCTGTGCAAAAAATCACAGCTAGGCTTCGCAAAGCCTGGCTGTCGGTGTAAAATATAAGTATGCAAACCCCTATATTATTACACAAGAATTATACTTTGAATGAGGAAGGATATCAACTAAAACTTCCTTTAAATTTAGAAACAATTATTCCAGTAGATGATTCCGTGCGGTTACTGAGTCAGTTCGTGGAGGCTATGGATTTAACTGACTTGTATTCTACTTATGAAAGAATAAATACAGTTTCGCCAAGAACGCTCTTGAAGATTGTTTTATATTCCTATATGAATAGTGATTATTCCTCTCGCTCTATGGAATTGAACTGTAAGCGGAATATTAATTTCATGTATCTTTTAGAGGGAAAACCAGTTCCTTACCATGCCACTTTTGCCCGTTTCCGCAGTATTCATTTTGCTCCGTGTGTGAAACGAATTCTCGCTGAAATGTCGAATCTCCTTTACGAACTTGGAGAAATTTAGGGAGAAACGATTTTTATAGACGGTACAAAAATCGAAGCCTGCGCCAATAAATATACATTTGTATGGAAAAAGGCAGTAACCAAAAATCAGGCGAAGTTGCTGATTAAAATCGCCGATTTCATTGCAGAATGTGAGCAGCTTTACGGTATTCGGATTGTTCATGGTGATATTGTCAAGATGAAACATATCAAACGATTACGCAAAAAACTATATGCCTTAAAGCAGGAAGAAAACATTGTATTTATACACGGTATCGGAAAGCGAACCCCCCCTTGCAAAAGAGTACCGAAACTTTAGAGTCGTATCTGGAACGTCTAAAAGGATATACAAAAAAATGCATATTTGTGGGAAAAGAAACAGCTATTCGAAAACAGATCCGGATGCAACTTTCATGCGGATGAAAGAAGATGTAAGCATGGAGTTGATTCCGAATACATCGTATGGTTAACCATCGGACCTCAGCCAACAGATACTACCACTCTGATTCCATTCTTAAAGGAAACGGAAAAATGGAAAAATATCTGGCATTCAAGTATCAAAAAATCATTGCAGATGCTGGATACAAGAGCGAAGAGAATTATGTATTCTTAGACCAAAACTAACAGGTTGCCTTTATCAAACCATTGAATTACGAAACATCAAAAAGAGAAAATATAAAAATAATATCGGACGTATAGAAAATATGGACTATGATGAAAAAAGTGACGCTTATATTTGTAGAAATGGGAAGCTATTGCCATTTACACATGTCCGTCGTTTTAAGTCAAAAACTGGATATGTCAGTAAGAAAAATATTTATCAATGTAAGGAATGCAAAGGCTGTCCTTATAAGAAAGATTGTATCAAAGGAAACAACTGTAAAACTCCAATGGAAGAACGAAACAAAGTGCTTTCTGTAGCAAAAACATTTCTGAAATATCGAAAAGAAGATTTGAAACGAATTCTCTCTGACGAAGGAATTCTTCTTAGAATAAACAGAAGCATCCAAGCGGAAGGCCCTTTTGGTGAGCTGAAACAGGATATGCAGTTTCGTAGATATTTGAGTCGTGGCACATCAAATGTTCTTGCTGAAAGCGTTTGCTTGCAATGGCAAAAAATGTAAACAAACTTCATAACAAAATCCAAAAAGGGAAAACATTTATTTTCTTTGAAGAGAGCATAAATTTTGAAAACCTAAAAATCTGTTTTAGAGCTGTGTTAAAGTACGGTTTTTTTGTACCCCCTATTCTTTTTCAACAGAAATAAGACAGGTAGATAGCAAAAAACAGCAAAAAGAAAGCTGGCGCTTTGCGATTTATTAATCGTTAAAGCGACAGCCTCGTGCTAGAACAATTCAAAGAATTGCTTCTAAAATGACTGCTTCATTTACTAACTATCATTAACAATTTTTTACAGTGAAAAATGTAAATGCATGGTGAGCAGAGTCAGACGATGCAAATAAATATTCAATATTGCTGTGTTCTAGAGTTTCACCAATAAAAGAATGAAATTTTTTAGATTCATCAATATTTTTTTGCATACTTGTAATTGTAACCGCATCCATAATTTTCCCCTCCTTAGATATATGTTGATGATATATATTATATGATATAAATGGCAAAAAGTAAAGTATTTCGTTTTAAAAGTAAGAAATATTTTCAAAGAATAACAAATCTGTATACTTTTTTGGGTTTGTGCAACGTAAAAGTTGATATCCTATTCCTGATAGGCCGGTAAAAAATCCTAAAGGTAAAAAACGTTTGTATTGATATAAAAAAATATCATTTTGAACAAGGTTTGCCATATGTTTTTTTGACACCATATCTTTCTCAGTACCCTTATATAGTCCATAGTAAGCAGTAATTTCACAAAAGAAACCATGACAAATACAGGAATTATTATGTGCATAATTTTTCTTTGGTTCAATATAATTTATACAGAAATTAGGATGATGTTTGGCAAACTCAAAAAGTGTTTTATTTATTCCTAATGTTCCATTACACCATGCAGGAGAAAATATGTTATGTTCTTGCAAATGAACAGTTATTATTTGATAAATTTCTAAAATTTTAGTTTCAATAGATTTCTGCTGCAAAATAGTATTTGCTCGTAAAAGTGCATATAAAACGCCGCAATAGCCATGTGCAAAATCAATGTTAGACATACTGATATTGTCGATATCTAAAACAAGTATTTCTAGGATAGTTTTGATAATTGGAAATTGGCATTCTTCATATATAGTTGTAAGAAGAGCAAGCAAGCTGCTTTTCCCACAAATCCAATCCCAGGAGTCGATGGTTGGTGCAATTTTATAAAGTTTTGCCAGAAACTTATAAAGAAGCTTAAAATACTTTTTTTCTTTTTTAAAATGATAGTTAGTAAATGCGGTAGCAATTTTAGAACCAATTCCGTGAAAGGCACTTTCAAAATTGGTCTTCTCCTTCTCGTTAAATACTTCAAATTCAAGAATTTGAAGTATTTCTTTGTATTTCGGACTTGGGCATACCTCATTTAGGTGATAGAAAAAAATAAGTAAACCGGAAGTTCCGTTATACAGATTGGTATCTGGATAGTCTATAGATAATACAGATCCATATTTCATAGGTTCGGGCCACAGTACAGAATTGTCTTCTTTGCTTATGATGGTATTTTGAAGAATCAGATCTGCTATTTTTGTGGCTTTACTTTTGAATATATCATTATTAATTTTAAGAGGAGTAAGATAAACAGTTTTACAATTGGGAAATAAACTATCGAGACTTTCACCTAATAAAAGACAGGCGTATTCAATGGTATATCTGTTTATCGCATCACAATGTTTTTTTAGAGTCATAAATATATTTTGACAGAAATAATCATTGATTTTACCGTCAAGAGAATATATGTTATTGGAACAAGGCAATGTATAAAAATATGGGATATCATGTCTGCATAATGCTTCAATTTCATACATGACAATTTCAGGTGTAACGAATGAGTGGCTCCAGAGATTTTCAAATATTTTTTCTCGTTCAATATAATCTACCATACAAGAAGGATGGGTAGAAAAATCTAGAAAATTATAGTAATCTTGTGTGTCTCTAAGGACAATGCGTGTTGGCGAAGATTGGAAGTCTTTATATATTCGGTCATAAGTATTTTCTTTATTTTTGTACAACCATAAAAGCATTTCTTCAAAAGATTCCATAATGTATTGACAGTAATTTTTATAGGTAATAGGAATGCCGTCCAATTTAGGAATATTGTTGGATATAGTTGTATATGCTTCACATAATTCAAAAGCAATTTTGCTGCTGTTTTCATTGAGTAGACGTCTTACTTTGAAGGGTAGCTTTTGCTTAACACCATTCAGGGCACTGTAATCAATTTGTTTTTTCCAATATTTATCCATAGGAAGCATACCTGTGCTTATTACAGAATCAGCTTCAAAATACTTGATTTTTGTAAAATCATTGGAATATATTCTACGTTCTTCTGCACGAAAGAGAGTTTCTACATCAATCAAAATGGGATATTTTCCTCTGGCGATTAAATTGTCTTTATGTAGATCGGTTGATCCTAACCAATACGTAAGTGCAGCAAGGGAGCCATAATTGCGATAATATTCTATGATTTCTTTGCGATTTCTACAATTTTCATTAGGAATAAATTCTTCGATACAAAAATTTTTGCCTATAATATATCGGCTTTTATATAAGTTAAAATTAGATTTATTTTTTTCAATATAATCTAATAGTAAATTAAAATTTTTTAAAATAGTATTATCTCGAAACTTATATACAAGAGGAAGATGATTGATTTCTAGTATTGTGGTGGATTTTCCCTTGTTATGACTGTCTCCTTTTTGTGCATGCAATCTACTAATAGAAAAAGGTGGTTTTATGTTAAATGTAGCATATAATTCTTTTGTGGATTTTTGCAAAGAATCAATGATTGTTTCTAAATTTTCCATTGCATACATTAGACGCTCACTAAGCAAGCGAGTGAGCGTTGGATATTCAAGGAAAAAATATTCTGTAGTATTGGTTCCAAACCTATGAACGAGATAGTAGTTAAAAGCTTCTGTCTCGTTAAGAGTGTTTGATGAAATATTGTCGAGTTTAGAGTGTATATCCCAAACGAGTGTTTTTTGTGCTATACCCATAAGTTGGTCTGTTATATTCTTTTCTATAGAACTAAGGCAGGTAGTATCAAAATTTATTGTAGAATACTTAGTTGAAAGTTCAGAAACAAAGTCCATAAAAAATTTTACATGAAAATATAAGGCAGCTTCTAGAGATTTGGGCTTATAAACTCTTGGAATTGAGAAAATTTTTTTATGTAATTTAAACCAATTTTGTTTTTTGACAAAAATATATAATTGTTTCAATGAAGTTTCATTGAGTGGAGAAACAGCCAGATCGTATTGTACTTCAGAAAAATTTTTTATTGTTAGCATGTTCTGAAAATCATCTTCTGATAACAAGGTCTTCCTATTTTTCCATTTCTTTAAATTTTCTAGTGCATAGTTATTTGTGCTTGGACTTAAAACCGCTATTCGTTCTTTCATGCTTGTAGCGTAGCCGAAAAGGTATTCATTTTTTAGTGTCATAATTTTGTATGGTATATGGTATGATTTTTAACCATAATTTTCCTTTCCATATTTATAGTCTTAAAGTAGATAAGCGAGAATTAGGCATATCTATGATTTTATTATATCTATCAACTATTAAAAGTAAAGTGTATATATTTATCTTTGTGCTGATAAGTATTTCGTATTTGGAAATGAGTTTATTGTTCTATATATACTAAGAGTTGTAAGAAAAGATTTAATAAAAGAAAAAAGATGAACACTCGTAGCCCATACGAAACGTTCATCTTTTACTACGAAGAAGATGTGCTTAAGAAACTGGGATGTTTACCGATTGCCGCCGAGAACATCATCTTAAAGCTTAAACTTCTCAAAAAGTAACAGAGAAATTTGCTAAGTACCACCAGAACAAAACAATTCTATCCGCACAAAATAGGGATGGATTCTCCGAATATAAAAACTTCGAAAGGGAATTGATCTCTGGTTGCTGTACGCAAATTTATTGCTAAACGTATTATACCATATCGAAATACGAATGAAAATCCGAGAATCTTGCTTACAAATCGGGATTTTTATTTACAAAACGAGACTCTAGGGTTACAAATGGGAATCTTGGCTTTGGAATTACCTCCTATTTATCTGCTTGTAAAAAACCTGCTTGTAAAAAATATAATATATAAACGATGAAATATATATTAAAAAGAAAAAAATAATTGACATTTAGAAAGAAATAATATATATTAAAAATATAAAGAACGGATTATTTGAAGAAATACTATCTAAGATAATAAACTAATCAAAAAGGAGAATCTTATGGAACAGAAAAATATATTAGCTTATGCCACATCAATCCAAGAAAGAGGTGATAGTCTATCTTTACATTATCCGGAAAAAATTCCAGAAGATAATATTAAAGGATGGTTAGAGAGAAAGTCTCTTTGTACAGAAGAATTGTTTGACATAGCTTTAAAGGAACAGGGAATAACTAGAAATAAATTCAATTTAGGTATTAAAGATCTCAGTGATAAGGATCTTACGGTACTGTCAGAACAAATAAAACAAACTATTTGGTATAAAAAAGTAAAGGAGATTTTTGATGATACAAAATGGGAGGTGATAGAGCCAGAAATTATTGATTTTTCTTATGTTCTTCGTCCCTTTTTATATTATTTCAAGAAAGCAATAGAAAAAGAAAAGAAATATAATTTTCAAATGAATGGGGAAGAAGCTTTTTATATTTATCTGTCCGATGATTTAGTAAGGATATCATCCAAAACAATAGTTTTCGATTTACATGAGCAAAAAAGAAAATGGGAATTTAAAGGAGAAACACCTAATAAACGTTTTGAATATTATGTGAAAAAAAGATTCGGAAATAAAAACGCATTATTAGATTTTTTTGAAGAATATCCAGTATTACTAAGATTGCTAACTGAAAGACTAATATTTCACATAGAAAACTATAAAGAATTTGTTAAAGCAATACAAAAATCGTTGCCTAAATTTGAAGCTACATTTTCTATTACTCCGCCATACCAGATTGCGAATATAACAGTTGGAGCAGGAGATAGTCATGAGAAAGGAAAAACAGTTATTTTATTTGAATTAAATAATCATAAGTTAGTGTTTAAATACAAAAATCTAGTAATCGGTGAAAGATTCAATGATTTTTTAAATTATTTAGAAAAAGAAACTGGAAAATGTTTTTATAAAATAAAGAGAATAGTAGATGAAAATTTTTGCATTGAAGATTTTATATTAAATAAGGAGTGCGAGACGGAAGGACAGGTGCGGAATTTTTATCAACGTTTTGGAGAATATGTAGCACTTGCATATTTATTGTATGGAAATGATTTCCATTACGAAAATCTTGTTGCACATGGTGAATTTCCCGTACTTATAGATGTCGAAACATTGATTCAAAATGAAAGTCCAGTTAAAAGGATTGATAACCCATTTATAGAATTGGCTGTAAAAAAATATAATTCTGTATTATCAAGTGCACTTTTACCATTTGAGGCTTTTGGAAATAGAATTGAACCAACAGCAGAAGGAATGGCAAAGGGTCAGGGGATAAGGATTAGTGCATTTGATGGGAAAAAGCAAAAGTCGCCATATAAAGGGCTGGGGCTTGTCAATATAAATACGGATGAAGTTAAATTCGATTATATCGAGTATGAACTTGAAGGAGCACATAACATTCCTATTTTTAGAGGACAGGAAGTAAAGGCTGAGAAATATAAACGGGAAGTAGTTAAAGGCTTTGATGAAGTTTGCAATTATTTTATAAATAATTCCGCAAGGCTTCTCGTGGTTATTAAGGAATTGTTTTCAGATGTAATAGTAAGAAATGTTATAAAAACTACACAGAAGTATATGGATATGTTGGAATATGGTTATCATCCAAAATGCATGGAAAACTATGCTGAAAGAGAAAAATTATTTGAGAATCTATGGTCTTATGAATATAAAAACAAATCAGCAATTACTTATGAAATTAAAGATTTATTGGTTAATGATATACCTATTTTTTTTAACAATACCTCAAACTGCGACTTAATATCTAGTAGAGGGGAAATTATAAAAAATTACTATGAAAAAGCAGCAATAGATTGTGTTTCGGAAAGAATAAAAAAATTTGATGTACATGAATATTCTTACCAAAAATTAAGGTTGGAACTATCTTTAGGGATATATAAATTGCAGACATCTACTTTTAAGTTGGGTCATTCTATTGAGAGTAATTTAGATGAAATAGCTAAGATATTATGTAGACGTGCTAAATATAATACAAACAAAGATTGTGTAACTTTTGAAGATTTTATATATAAACCAGATGGAACTTTGGATTATGGGGCACTAAATATGGAGTTTTACGATGGTCTGAGTGGGATTTATCTATTTGTTTTATATTATTCAAAGAAACGGCATAATGCCCAGATTGAAACATTAAAATTAGCTTTAGAAAGAACATTGTTTACATTGCCCAATAAAAAAAGAAAAAAGGATTTTCAAATCAGTGCCTATATTGATAAATATTCGGTATTATATCCATTGTATCATAAATATATGGTAGAAGGTAGTAGTGAAGATGTCACCTTTGCGGAAAAATTATTGCATGATTTATCAAGTGAAATGGATAAGAATATTGGAGTAGATTGGTTAAATGGTGTAAGTGGTCTTATTCAGGTCTTAGTAAATTTTTATAAAATAACAAAGAAGAACTTTTTTCTAGAAAAAGCCAAGATTTTAGCAAAGAGTTGGGAGGAGAAAAAAATTGAACTTTGCGGGTTTGCACATGGATTTTCTGGATTAATATGTGCAGCGTATTCGTTATATCTTGTAACAGGAGAAGAAAAATATATAGAACAGGTAAGAGAATTTCTGAAAAAAGAAGATCAATATTTTGATGGTAAAGTATGGCCGGATCTAAGAGAAGGGAAAAGCACGATTTCAGGATGGTGTCATGGAACCGTAGGAATAGGAATGACAAGACTTTATTTATTAAAAAATGGATATCAATGTGAACAGATTGAGAAAGATTTGGAATATTGTGTAAGTAATGTAATAATGTCTGAGTTAGAAGAAACAGGTATTTGCCATGGAAATATAGGGAGATATTTATTTTTAAAAGAAGTTCAAAATTATGAAAAGCTTACTAAAGATATGAAGATTCAAATAGAGGATTCATTAATTACAATTTTACATAATGTTCTTGAAAAAGGTATTGTCGTTGGAGCTTTCGATAATCAGAGTACATTAGGCTTAATGACAGGTATTACAGGTATTGGATATGGGTTATTAAAATCAATAGATTTAAATTTGCCAAATATCCTTTGCCTTGAATAATATTTATTAAAATGGGAGGTAAAGAATATGGAATATCATAAACTTTGGTGTGCTGAATATTAGCTGCCTTCGGGTGGCGGAGATTTACTACTAATATTATAAAATTCGACATAGAAAGTATAGGAGGAATATTTAATGAGTACAGATAAAAATAAAAAAGAGAAAAGAGATTTAAATGCGGTTTCAGGAGTTGCATTTGATGATTTGTCTATTGATGAAATGGAAAAAATTCAAGGGGCAGGAGATGTTGAGGGAGAAGTATTCACAACACCAGTATGCATTGCATCGGCATCAGCTGCAATTTCGATCTATATATCGAAAACTTTTAAGGGCAAATGTTAGCATTGATGATTTTATAATCAGACAAGTTTAGAGAGAATGGAGAAATGTATATGTCAAAGATTAATGTTGAAAACATAATGAAATATATTGATTTAGAAAAAATTGAAGAAGAAAAGAAAAAAGGAAAAAGCATCGAGGATATTTTGAAAAGAATTGATTTGCGACCAATCATTAAGGCAGAAATGGAAAAGACTGATTCTGCTGTAACAGATGAAGAAGTTGAAAAAGTAGTAGAAGGAATCGACTTAGTTAAAGTATTGCAGGGGATTTTGTCTAATGAGAAAGTTGCAGGATGTTCCTTTGATGAATTGTCAGAAGAAGAAATGCGTATTTTACAAGGAGCAGGAGATGTTGATGTAGAGATTTCTCCGACCCCTGTAATTACTACTTCTAGTGCTGGTTGTATAGCAGCAGTATCCGCAGTAACAGGTGGAATTCTTTCTTTAGCAAAATGTTAATAAGATAAAATTATTTGGGACAGAGAAAGTGACAGAAAATATCCTTTCTTTGTCTCAAATACTAAGAAGTCATTGTATTAAGAGAGATTAAAATGAAAAAAATTGTTGTACTTAATGGAAGCAGAAGAAAAAAAGGAAATACGACTACATTCATAAAAGCTATATTAGAAAAACTCCCTAAAGAAGAATTTTTGATTGAGTATATTTTCCCACAAGATTTTAGAATTTCCTTATGTAAAGGATGTGGAAATTGCTTTGAGAAAGCAAATTGTATTATAAATGACGAACTATCAATATTGCAACATAAAATTTTGGAATCTGATTTATTTGTTATAGCATCTCCAGTTTATTTGCATTATATGACTGCAGATTTAAAGGTGATTCTAGACAGATGTTCTTGGTGGACACATACTCTGAGATTGCAGGGGAAACCAGTAATTGTGTTGAGCACATGTGATTCTAATGGCCATAAGAAGGTTATTAATGCATTAGGTGAAATTATGACTTATATGGGAGGAAATGTGATTGCATCAGTTAATGCAAGTCAATATCCAAATAAATTAAATGATTTTATTTGGGTGGAGGCTATAGCTGAAAAAATAAATGAAAGAATTTTCAAATATACTTCTTTACCGCTAGAGTCAAATGATTTCTTAGAAGCATATTTTAAAGTGTTAAGAAAGAATACGATTATTAAGGATAAGTTTCTGCAAGAGAATAATATGGAGAATGAAGAAATAAATTATTGGAAAAAAACAGGAATGATAGATTTTGAAAGTTTTCATGAATATCTTTTGTCGAAGAAGGAGTAATAAAAATGATAAAGTTTAAAGAAGAGAAAATTAATGTAATAATACAAATAGGTCTAACTATTGCGTTTTTATTTTATTTTTATTCCGTATATAGACAGAATACAAATAATGCTAGTAATTTGTCGCTTTTAATATTATTTTTGTTTTGTGGATTTGCTCAACCGGAATATAAAAATAAAATTGTAGCGTTTCTTCCAAAGATAAACAGCATTTGTTTTATGATTTGGATGATAATAATTGTTATACAGTTATTTATCTAAATACTATAGAAAAAGAGATTCTGTATTAAACAGTATTTGGCAAACATGATTATTGGCAATATGTTTATGGTAAGCATGGGTGAAAGGCATGAGAAAAATCAGCTTTTCGCCCATATTATATTTACGAATTACAAAAGTGCAGGACAAATAATGGGATACGGAATAGTATCTTTCATAACATAAGTGCTGCATTTGCAAAATAGGCTCCTTCCATTGTGTTGGTACGCTTTCTTTGAAATGAGGAGAATATTTTTTAGTTTCAAGGAGAAACATAAGAGATATCGAATGTATCCTGTGAAGAAATATGCTACACTACCCAAAATGGTATGGAGGATAGCAGGATGGATTATAAAGAGCAAGTAAAAAAGTATCTTGAATATTGTAAGTATAGGAAAGAATTGGATTGGAATACGCTGAAGGCGTATAAGATTGATCTAAGGCAGTTTTTTGAGTTCTCACAGGAAGATATGCCTAAAAAGAGTAAAATAGAAGATTACATAACAGAATTACATAAAAAATATAAGCAAAAAACCGTAAAGCGTAAAATTGCATCAGTTAAGGCTTATTATAATTATTTGGAAGAGTATGAAATTATTGATGACAATCCATTTAGGAAGATTAAAGTGAAATTCAAAGAGACTACTGTTTTACCCAAAATAATTCCACGTGAAGAAATTGAAATTCTTTTGAATTATATACATTCGTGTAAGAGGATTAATAATGAGAAGGCATATAAGTATTGGTTACGGGATATAGCTGTAATAGAAGTACTTTTTGCTACTGGTGCCAGAGTATATGAAGTGTCAAATATAAGACTAGATTGTATCAATTTGAATACGGGACTAATAAAGATTATGGGGAAGGGTGGGAAAGAAAGATATATTCAGGTTGCTTCAAGTGAAATTTTAGATATTCTAAAAAAATATTATGAACATAATTCAGAAGCAATCAAGAAGAGTGGTTTTTTCTTTGTGAATAGCTGGGGAAATAGATATACAGAGGACTCAATAAGGCTTATGTTAAAGAAGTACACAAAGCTGGCTGGAATTGAAAGAAATATAACACCACATATGTTCCGGCATTCCTTTGCAACATATCTTATAGAAGAAGGGGTTGATATCAGTTGTGTGCAGAGGATTTTAGGACATAGTTCGATAAAAACTACGCAGATATATATACACATTGCTTCTAAAAAGCAAGCTGAGATTTTAAGAGAGATGCATCCAAGAAACCGTATGAAGATAAGGGCGGCATAAATGAATAGATTGTTTGATTATAGATGGAATTAGATCAGCTTAGTATAAGGTGGTCTTTTTGGCATACAAAAATAGAGGAATTTTGTAAAAGAATTTGGTTATAGAACAAAATAATCTATGATATGGTATGAAAACTGTAGAAAAGCGTATTGATATTTGGTATAATTTATTTGATAATTAGCAGTTATCCATTATATTAAATCGTATTTGCAGTATGTTCTCATCAAGAAATTTTCAGATATTTAAAGGATATAATTATGAATAATAGAAAAAGGAATAATAAGAAAAATAATAATTGGGAAGAATGGGAAACACTTGCATATGAATATGTGAGGGATATATACAAAGATGCAAAGATTCAAGAAGAAAAACATACAAATACCTCGCATGATTCAGGCTTTGACGGTATATGGCTTCTACGTTCTAATGACAGAGCCCTTATGAAACTGGTTCTTATGGAGGCCAAGTATAGAAACAGTCAGTCTTCACTTCCACTTAACGATTGTGCAAAAGCAATAATCATCGCTTTTAATCTATCCGCAAGCCAGCTATATATTGTCACGAATATCCCATTTGCTCCACAGACAAAAGAAAATACTGCAAAATTTCAAAAGAGAGCGAACATTGAAATAATCTGTGTAGCCGGAGATGACCTAAAAAAATTTATAAAAAAAAAGAAAGCATATCTTATCAATCAATGCAATATCAGCAAAGGTTTTATTTCAAAAATTGAAAATTCCATTGTGTCTGATATAAACTCAGAAGATTTTTGTGAACTAAAAAATTTAAATAAAGATTATGTAGATGTGCCAGAGCGTACAGAGCAGATAAAACAAATCACAAAAGGACTGGCTTTCCAGAGTGTCGTTTATTTAATTTCTGGTAATACAGGCACAGGAAAGACTGTATTATGTGACAAAGTAAGGGAAGCATTGGAAAAATTTAATTATGAAAGCTGTATCATAGATTTAAGTTTATGTACAAGTTCAAGAATATTGTATCTTTCTGTGTTAGAGAGCATTTGGGGAGTGAAATTGGAGCCTATTTTGGAAGATTCTGATTTAGAAAAATATATAGATACGCTGCTTTCTGTTGGAGATTCTCCTGCGAATCCTGAAATCATAAATGCTGTTAAATATATTTTATTATCCACATACTCAAATTATCAGAAGCATAAGGATATTTATCTTCATTTACTACTAAAATATTTAGATTTAATTTTAAATTCCAAACGTGAGTTTTTAAAAATTGTTATCTTTTTTGAAAATCTGCATACAGTTTCTGAAGAAACCTTTGCTTTTCTATTGAATATCATTCAAAATTTAAAAAAGAATAATATACGGGTTGTGTTAGAAACACGAACACCCTTTTTTATGTCTAAGCTCAATAAAATTGAAAAATCGCATAATTATTTTCAGTATATAAAAAATATTGTGGATTCAGAATTTAAAATAGCACAATTCAAACGTGAAAACGCTATTAAAGTTATTAAAAAGCATTTTACATTAACAAATCAAGCATGTGACAGTCTAGCAGAAATCCTTTGTGATAATCCCTTTGAGCTGCATAATGCTGTAAAACTGTTGGAAGGTCAACCTTGCGGATTTGAAAACTATATAAATACTTTTTCCAGTGAAGAATTGAAAAGATATTGGGAGAAATTAGGAATTAAATTTAGTGCAACAACGATGTCTTTGATAAATAATTTGAAAAATATTTCTTATTTTTCTCAGGTTTTTGAACTTGCTGTAATTTTAAAAGGAAGGATCCCAAGAGAAATCTTCGCTTTATTTTTTAACGAAAACTGTGATTATGTAATAAATGCATGCATCAATAGCACAGTCTTTGATATGAAAAACGGCAAGTTGATATGTCATCATCTGCGCTATCTGGATGCAATGAAAGAAATATCAGATGAAAATCTTCGTTATCAGACAGCAAAAAGGTTGCTTCCTTACGTTTTGGAACACGAACAGTCAGATGAATATTATCTGTTGATTGAACTAGATATTTTGTATATTATTGGAGATATTAAAAATATTCCCCACAGAACACGATACATCACCCATCTTTTGATGGAAATGCATCAATATCAGGATGCTTTTACAGCGTTGCTCAGGTATATAGAGGTTACCAAAAAAAGCACCGAGATGCCCCTGGAAATACTTTTTTCCTCATTGGATTGTATCCGGGAGCTTCATGAAGAAAATAATGCTAATTATGAATTTATATATGATCTTGTTGAAAAGAATATTATTCTAAAATATGTGGATTTTGAGAAAAATAAATTTTGGTATAAGTATCTGCTAATACTCTGGCATAAAAATTTTGTATCAGGAAATTTACAGAAGGCTCTTAAAATCAGCTTGAAACTATATGATTCATTGAAGAATTCTGCAGAGCTTTTTGAAGATGAGGAAGATTATCCAGGACAGGTATATAATGCTTATGGACTTTCAGTTAAAATGTGCAGCAGTGGAGATGATGCATATCTTATTTTTAAGGAAGGGGTGAATCGGTATCCATGCTCGTATTATGCTCAAGCAGCATTGCTATCCCAGGAGGGGAATCAATTGATGAAGCGTAATCCGGAAGAGGCTGCAGAAAAATACAAACAGTTGATAGAAATTGTGAAAGACAAGCGGTATCCGTATCAGGAAATACTTCATACAAAAACAGATATTGCAATGTCATTCTTTCTGGCCGGGAAATTTTACCAGAGTAAATTATGGGCACAAAGGTCTATTGAGGAAGCATCTGCTCTAAATATGTATTCTCAAAAAGGGAGAGCAGAAAATATCTATGGATGTTGTCTAGCAGCAGAAACGAATTACGAAACCAGCATTGAAAAGTTCCGAGAGAGTATTTATCTGTTAGAAATAAGTAAGTCAGAACTATATCTCTGGCGTGCACAATTAAATCTGGCTTCTGTTTTGCTTTTACGATCTGAAAACGAGGAGAAGGCAAAAGAACTACTATTTATAGTCTTAAATACGCTCAAAAATATGTTTGCAGTAAAAATAACAAAAGACAAGCAATCGGTTCCTTATCATGGTATGTTGTTGGTGCTTCGTTATTTATATGATTTGAATGAATTGCAGATTGTTAATGACGTAAAGCTTCGTTTTTCTGGCACAGATCTGATGGCCGACTTCTCCAGACTTCTTGCCGAGAAAGACTGGAGAAGTCAATTTAGGACCAAGGTCATTTATTATTCTGGAATCGTACTGGTAACTGGCTGAAGTTATTTTATAAAATGGAGCATAATTTTAATACGTTCATGCAGAGATTCAGATATTGGTTTCAGACAAGCCGCTGCCGATATTACCTCCTTATAAGTTCCCAGTATAATCCAACCGGCCAGTAAGTTGGTAGAAATAATATCAGAAGGTATTTTTTGTAAAAGAGAATCCCATAATTCAAAAGTCTCGGTTGCCTCTAGAAAACGCACATACGTAATGAGTATATCTGCGAAATCAATCCCTGGCCATCCAGGATGGAGTTTTTCATTATCCAGCAGTATAACATCTGGATTAAAAACCAAATTTTTGATGTCATATCCGCCGTGGTTCATTACAAAATGCAGGCCATTTTCTTCGGAAGCTATTCCCCAGATAGTGGAATAAGACGGTTCAAATATTGGGGCAATACTTTTCCTGATATCCTCCGCAAGTTCCTGATAATAAGCTTTCCATCGTAGAAGTTCTGTACGAAGCGAGTAGTCTCTGAAATAATTTTGCCAGCTAAACTGTTTGGCAGATAATTGCTTATACTGCTGGTCGATTACTGTATAAGCATTTTGCTCGTCTATTGCAGACTTCACATATATTTCTATTCTATAGAGAGAAGTAGCATTGTTTTTTTTATAAAATTCTAGTATGCTTGCTATGGCTTTATCAATCATCTGGTTCGGAGGCAGTTTTACTGAAGTGTATTTTTTCCTTATAAGTGCATAGAGCGAATCCTTTTTTCCTATAATTGGCGTAATTTCATGGAATCCCAAAGCTCCAATTTCAGCATCGTACCTTTTTGAGGCAGGAATGACCAGAGGCTGTTCTTTAGGTCGGCTCCACAAGGCAAACAAATTTATTCTGTCATATGGAATTTTAACATAGTATTCCGAGGTTTTCGTTCGAATTTCCCATATTTCAGAAGAAGAATCTGGAAATTCCAGCTTGTCTATCGAGAACACATGATCAATTTGACTTTCTTCCGCAATCTGCAGAATATCTGTTTTGTCTATAAGCATTTGATTATATGGATATAGGCATAATTTTCGTTGCATACGCTCCTCAAAAGTACAACTGTACCTTTTTTTGAAAATATCTTTCTGGTGAAGTAATGCGGCATGATATACAGCAAGATGTGAACCGGTAAAATCCCAGTTTCTAAGTATTACATGGCTGATTTTTTTTGCCTGTTTCCCCATAATATCTGAGAGATACGGCTGTTTTATAAAATGTTCCATTCTAACAGCCAGAGTTTTAATATCTCCATATGGAACCAGGAATCCATTCTTCCAGTCCTGAATATAGTCCAGGGCAAATCCATTTGGCGTAGCCAGCACTGGAATACCTTCGCACATGGCCTCTACGGCTACTCGCCCTCCAGGTTCATAAAGTGAGTGCGTTATCAGGGTCAGGGCTCGAGTGTAAAGTGTACTGATTCCGTTCTCGTCTAAATAGCCCCACCAAACAAGCTTTCCTGCATTTTCTGTTTCGCATAGTATATCTTCGGAAATCCCAAGCAATGAGCGAATGTTTTCTATGTCATAGGTATTTCCCCCTATTATCCACAATGCAGGACATAGTTCTCCATATTTCCGATACAATAAATACCATGCTTGAATGATATAAAATAGTCCTTTGTCCAAACTCAATCTGCCTGTATAGACAAATACTTTTGAGTTCCACCAGTCTGAAATTTTACTTTTAGCAGGCTTTAAGGGAGGAAGATACACGGGCTCGATTTTATAATGAATTCCGGATTTCCTGGGAAAACCATACGAATTGTGTGATGCATAGAGAAACGCTGGATGAACGTACTGCCCTGCAACAACTATTTTCCCCGGCTGGATGCCATAAAGCTGACAGAGCTCGTTTTTTTCACTTTCTGCAACACATAGTATAAAGGAAGCCTTTTTAAAAACCTGTTCTTCTGTTTCAATCCGTTTGGGTGCTGTTCCCTTTGCACCATGGGCATTTCGTCCACGACCGTTAGATATGACACTGTGTACATAAGGGATTCCCCACATTTCTGAAAGTTTCCATGCCAAATGTCCAGAATTCCAATAAACACTATGTATAATATCAGGCTTAAAATTGAGCTTTTTTAACGCCAGAACACTTTTTTGCAAGGTAAGATCATGGAGTTCAAATAATTTTCTCTTATCGAAATTGTCGAATTCTCCTAAAGTGAGACGTACAATCTTACATGAAGAAGATACATTTTCAATATTGTCCTGTTTTTCATATACTTTTCTTGTGAGTAATATGATATTATACTTTTCTTCATATAATTCCGTTAAAAGTTCCCTCATGTAAGTATGTGTTCCACCCCATTCGCTCACTCCTGGTGGCATAGCAGGATCTGCATGTAGGGATATAATTAATAAATTTTTATTGTTTTTCTGAATTTCTGCCATTTTATCTCCTTCCGCCTGAAAATCATGGAATTTGCGACTAAAAACATAAATATCAGTGGATAACTGCTAATTATCTATTAATTAACATGTACCTGATGAAATAATCTTGTCTTGAAGTCCATACTGTCTGGTGATTAGGGAACCTGTTGGCAATTATGTAGGATACAATGGAATTTTACCAATTAAAGAGGAATTAAAACAGAAAAAAATAGAAGAATATTTTTCGAGAAATGAACGTCTTGGATATACTATATTTCTATAATCTCCGCTGTCTCAGCCGCTAGTACATAGAAATCAAAAAAGGTATCAAAATTTTGCACAACAAAATCATTCGCCTGTGGAGGAAATGATATCTGATGAGGGAAAAGAAAATATTAAGGTAGTAGAGGGAATATTAATAGAAGCTTATCATAGAAAATATGATCATTTCACACCATGGAATAATATGAGTGGTTCGGTAGTTGGACAAAAAAGAGTAATGCCTAACAATATAAATATAGTCAAGAGTTTTTGCAGCCCGGATGATTATTATATAAATCCGATAGTATCTCGGTCAACGATTAGAGAATTATCTCAAAATCCTGAATGGGCATGGTATGAAAACTATTTACACGGAGTGAGAATGTATATATTGATGTTAGGGATGGAGTATCAAGAAGCATTGGATGTTGTTAGAAAAAATGACATTCTGAATACCTATGATAAGATAATAAAAAGTGGATATTCAAAGAAAAAATTAATTATATAAAAAGTGGAAATGGCATTTTTATATTTAGATATATTTACAAAGTTTAAAAGCGTTGAATAATAGGACTGGTATGCTATAATCATAATAGGGGGAGGAGGGTGATAGAAAAGGTCTGTTAGAGGGCTTTCTATTGCCTTTTTATCAGATGAAAGGAAAACTAGAGGAACGGAAATGGTTAAAATATTTACTTTGCCTGCGAATGAAGGCGATTTTATATGGATTTGCTATGGTGAAAATGAAGTGTATAGCCACATCTTGATCGATGGAGGCACTAAAGAATGTGGGGAAGAATATGCATCAATTATTAAGATCATTGATGAGCGTAAAGAAAAAATAGAGGCACTTGTATTGACCCACGTAGATTATGACCATATACAAGGAGCAATAGAGGGAATTTGTAGAATCTCCGATGATTTATTAAAGAGAACAGTGAAAAAAATTTATTTTAATACATGTCGAGGTATTCGAAGAAATCTGAAAGAGACGAGGGAATTTGCAGAAGGTTCTGATTGCGTGGAAGACCAAATTTGTGTAAACCAGAATTATAAACAATATAGTGTGGGGGATGGAATCAAATTTTTGGATCTATTATCAGAGAAAGGATTGAAAGACCGCTTAGTAGATTATGTTGTATATGGAGAAATAGCCATTTTGCCTAATGATGCAATAATACGATTTATTAGTCCTGGAGAAAAGGAATTAATAAAGTTTGCAAACCAATGGGAAAAGTATGAAAGAGAAAACGAGTATGTTCAATATGCAAGTAATCTTGATATGGTGAAAAAAAATTTAGCTGATTTGATGAACGAAAATTTGGTAAGCGATCCATCTATAAATAATGCTTCTTCGATAGCTTTCATTTTTGAATACCAGAGTATAAAGCTGGCTTTTTTGGGAGATGCAAGACCATCAGTGTGCTTGCAAGGAATTAAAAAAATCAACGATGCAGATCATTTAGAGGTCGATTTATTAAAATTGTCACATCATGGTAGCAGAAGTAATACGTCCGATCCTTTACTCAAGATGATTAAGACGAATAACTATTTATTGAGTACAAACGGTCATCATAAGAAGGTGCCCAATAAAGTTGTACTTTCTCATCTACTGAAAAATGCAGGTGAAAAAGGCATTAATCTGTATTGTAATTATGATTGGTATAATACAGAATACCATGAAAAATATTTTACACTTGAGGATTGTAAAGAATTTTTAGATACGAAGAAATTGTCTTTGCATCTGTTAGGTGATCAAGCTTTAGAGATAAAGGATGGATGTTATATATATGGAGAATACGGAATGTTTTGAGATAATTAATCGGATGTCGGTAAGAATTGCTATAGTTAATGGGAATGAGTTGAAAGGATCTGGAATCTTGTTTTTGAGACGTGCAGGAGAAATGGCAGTAGTTTTTACAGCTGCACATGTGATAGCCGACATATTTGGAGAAAACGAATCAAAAGTATGTTTGTTACTAGGGTTCACAGATAGTTTGGGAAATCCTCAAGAAATTAATGTTGAAGCAAAATTAGCTAAGAATATTTCAGATTTTGTGCCAGATGAAGGAATGGCGTATATCCATCCTGAATATACGGTATCAGAGTCTAATCCTATTGCTGATATAGCCCTGATTCTTGTCCCATGGCAAGAGTGGATGAATACACAGGACTATATGCAAATAACACAAGGAACATTTGAAGACGAAGTATATGGTTACGGATTCCCAGAGTCTATGGATAAAGAATGCGAAAAACAATGTTCTAATTTTCTTGCGGGTAAACGAAAATTGCAAGGAAAAATTAACAATGTGGTTAATAATCAGATATATTCTATAGAATATAATTTTAACTCAATGGAGAGAACAGTTTCTCGCAGTTGCAGTATGAGAGGATTTTCGGGAACAGGATTATTTTCTTTCAAAAACAATAGTATTAATTTAATTTGCGTTATTTCAGGAGAGGGTGGGGATAAGTCCGCAGGAACGTTGTTATGGGCAACTTCTTCTGAAAAGTGCAGAGAATTATTGGAGTTAGCTAATCTGAATATAGGGTATCCCCCTTCTTATGAACGATATAAAGAAATGGTCATTTCTGCGTTTCCTCGTGTCCGCAGAGATGCAAAAAGGCTATTTACTAATGCTTATGAAGAGCTGATAGAAGATTATCATTTGTTACCCGAAAACAGTGTTGAAAAATGGTATGAAGAATTGGCATGTAAAAGTAATCGGAGAAACTGCGATGATTTCTGGATTGGTAAATTAAAGCTTATGGTTATTTTGTATGGTTCAGGATTTATTTCTGGTGATAATGTAACTAAACCAGTAATAACTATGCCGACTCCCTATAAGGATGATAAAGTTGAAATAGAATACATTTGTGCTGAAGAAAAAGCAGAATCCATTTTGGGACGTTTTCTAGAAACAGAATATTTCGCAAAACAAGGAAAAGTAAAAAATGGAACAATATTTGTATTCAATAGTAAAAATAAAGCTTTCTTCCTATATACAAGAAAAGACTGTCGTGAGGTTATAAGAGATATCACTGAAAGCAAAAACTATTCTACGAGAATGATACAGAGAAAACTAGGACAGTTCTTATTTGATGATGAGAATAAATCAGATGATTTTGATATTATTGATGGGGTATCAGTACAATGTAATTTAGCTGCTATTGAGATTGCGAGTCTAGCAGCTACGATGGATGAAAACGGACTTAATCAAAATTTATTGCAGGACAAAGTAGAGGGGGTATTAAGACAACTATGGGCAGTTTAGTCAATTTAGAAAATTGGAAATTAAAAGCTAATTTAGAGAATAAATGGGGATGTAAATGCAGTTACTATACTCGTAAAATGTATGCAGATACCCCATACCATTCACACATATTTATTTGTGTGTTTCCTGAGTTGGAAAATTTGTATCAAAATTGGAAAGAGATAAATTATTATGTGGCAGTAAAATATCAATCTAAAGTAGAATCGATTATAGAGAAAAGTAATTTTTACATTTGTATGTTTACTTCAGAAAAATTAGAACTTGAAAAAAAGAATCAAATAGAAGGAGATTCTTTTTCTGCAAAAAAATATGTGTTTGAACAGAAATATAACACTGATGAAGAATACCAACAAGAAGTAGAAAGAAAAATATTTAAAATTGACATACAAGCTCCTGTAGATACTGTTCCCAAATTGGAAAGCCTGACATTAAAAAACTTTCGTAAATATGAAGGGGAGAAAGTAATCAAATTTAACGACAGAAATGGACGGTCCGCAAGTTTTGTTTTAATTTACGCAAAAAATGGTATGGGAAAAACCAGTATATTTGATGGAATCGAATTTGCACTTAAAGGAGAAGTGGAACGCATAAGTAAACTTAATGCTAAGGAAAAAGAAAAAATGAGGGGTCCCATCTACCATCATCGAGATCATAGCAATGAAGAAGCTTATGTGGTGATAAATCTAAATAATGGTGAATTAATAAGAAGAAAAGTTGCTAATTTACCTAAAGATGGAAATGATTGTAGAATTGTTCCAGCAAATCTTGGAAGTGAAATTACGGGAAGAAAAGACCAAAGAAAAATTTGGAATCAACTTATACTCCCTCATGATAAGATTGATAGTTTTATTTCTGCAAAGTCTCCAACTGATCAGTATGAAGAGTGGACAGATAGTGCAGCACCTCTTGCCAATGAACGAGAAGATTTTATTAATTCATATAATGCGTTTAAAAGTAAAAAAAATGAATTGACTAAACTTGAGGAGAAAAAAGAGTCGTTAGAAAGAGAACTGCAACAAGTGATGAAGGATAAGCTTTCGGTGCAAAGAATTGTTGAGATTATAGATAAGTATAATGTATTCCCAAAACAAAGTAGACCTTTATTTTTTGATATTCAAAAAGCGGGGACTTTGGAATATGATGAATTAATTAATAAAGTACAAATATATGAAAGAGAGATTAGGAATACTGATTTAGAAGAGCTTACTGAAAAAATTAAAGAGGCTAAGAAGATTCAGTTTATCGGTATAGAATATTATCTGGAACAATTGGATATAATTCGGAAAATTGAATCTTCAATAAAAGAATGTGAAGATAAACTAAAAAGAAAAAGAGAGTTAAATAATATTATACAATCACTTGAAAAGCAGAGATCAACAAATAATGCTATTAAAGAAAAGCTGATGCCATTAGAATCAATTAACTCTTATGGATACGACAGAGTAAAAAAACAGTTAGACATTTATCAGGAGTTAGATGATCAGGAGTATAGCTTTAATAAAAGTCTTAAACTTCATTCAGAACAATATGAAGAGATTTTGAGTAGATATCAGTCGGTAAGCGAGCAATTAAATAAATTAATGGAAAGCATAGACGAGGAAAAACTACAAGAAATAGATTCTAACGCAGAAAAAATAGATTTAAATAAAAAGCAGCTAAGTGATTTGGAAAGAAAGTTAGCGAAAGCAAAGGAACAAATAGAGCAGAAAGAAAGAGGCTTATTAGAAAAAAGGGAAAAATTAAAGCAGATTGAGAATCTGATTCTTCCCGAAAATATTGAAGAAATAGACGACAGAATATTTATAGATATAGCGTTAATATTTGGGGATAAACTGCAGCAAGATTTATATGTATTAAAAGATAAATATCGAGTTCAAATCCAAGAGATTGAGATTTATCAAAAGCAAATAGATAAAATTAATCAAAATAATAAAACTGTTCAGGATATTTGCGAAAGAGCAAAACGATATCTGCAGTCTCATAAAGATGAAAAAGTATGCCCGCTATGCCATACAAAGTTTGAAAGCTGGGAGACTTTGATATCAGCTATTGATAATATAAATATTGATAATACAAAGGCATTAAGAAGGAAGTTTTTCTTTGCTCAATGTGAATTGAAAGAATCTCTAAATGAATATGACTCATTATTGCAGACGTTTCAAAATAGGAAATGTGAGCAGGTAGAGGCAGCAAAACAGGATATATTAAGAATGGAGAATGATCTAAAAAGTTGCTGTTCAAAGAAAAACGATTTTATATATCAAAAAAACAAACTAGATCAGGAAATGAGTGATTTCCGTATTTGGTTTGTTCAACAGGGGGTGATCTTAGATTCGTATTCTTTATCGGCGGTAAAAGAATGGGAAAAATTACAGGAAGAAAAAAGACAAAATTTTGAAGAACTCCGAGATACTCTACAGAGCCAGAAAGATATTTTAACTGATTCTATAAAAACCATAAAAGGAAGTATAAATAGCGTTTCGCAAAGAAAGGAGAGCTTGCTTAAAGAGCCGCAGTTGTTTTCTAGCATAATGTTTCTCAAAGGAAAACCAGAAAAATATGATTTTTATAAAGAATTAAATGATCTTCGTGTACAAGATAATAACTGTTCATATGAAATGGAAAAATTGGAAACTCAAATTATCACATACAATGATGTTGCAACTGATACTGAGGAAAAACTTATCGAAGATAAAGATAAACAAACTAAAGAGCTGGAGAAGTTAAAAAATACAGAATCTATGAGCAAACTTTTTACAGAGTTTACAGAAGAAGGTGTGAAAAGAGATTTAAATGCCTGGCTTCAGCTTGAGGATAGTTACAGGAAGCAGATAGAATATTTAGATCAGATCCAGGAAGAGAGTAGTGCTCGAAACTATTTCGAGAAATACAAGAATGTGACAAAACAAATAGACATTAATAAGATAGTTTTTGAATCTATAAAAAAAGAGACTGATGAAGCAAAAGATCATTTCCAGGTTGTCAAGGGAACTTTCGAAAAAAGGTTAAAGGATTATTTTAGTCAGAATATAATGAACGAAATATATCAGAAGATTGATCCACATGATTTTATGAAAAATGTTGATTACCACTTGTCATTTAATGAAAAAGATGAGCCGCAGCTTTGTATTGTGGTAAATGAACAGATCGACGGTGAAGCAGAATCATACCGTCCGGAATGGTATTTTAGTACGGCTCAATTAAACACCGTTGCCTTCAGTTCATTCTTTGGAAGGGCATTATCTACAAAAAGTCTTGCTTTCAGAACAATTTTTGTAGATGATCCGATTAGCCATTTCGATGATATGAATGTGCTGGGCTTTTCAGATATGATTCGGAGTATTATAGAATCTATGGACTGCCAGATAATTATGTCTACTCATGATAGAAAAATATATAATATTTTGAGACGAAAACTAGATGATCAATATTATAGTTCTTGTTTCATCGATCTAATGAAGAATGAATAAGTAGAAAAAGGCTATACATTGATGAGATATCTACATGAATTAGGAGGTATAATGCTAAAAAGTAAAATACAAACAGGATATATAAGTGAGCTGGAAAAGGTTTATATTTTTACATATGATGGAGAACTGTTACAGTTAGTCCCTAAAGAAAAAAACGAAATCAAACCATATGATTTCCTGAATAATTCTAATAAGAATTTGGAGATTTTAGAGGGAGAAACACAGGCAGGAAATAAAATTTTCTTTTTGAATTGTCGATTGCTAGTTAGAGAATCGGGATATATTGCAAGACCAGCTGGATTCATTTTGTGCGATCATGATTTAGATATGTTTGACACAATAACTTTTAAAAGTGGAATAATTGACTTCTTTTATAGAACTAATCAGATTATTGACGAAAAAGAATCCTACTGTAATTATCAATCCGGAGAATCGATGGTTAAATTAAAGGGATTTGCTGACACAACTGAACACTATGATGTCTTCATTGCAGAAAAAAAGCTGACTTATGTTTAAGTATTACACAACCAGGGTTACCCCTTGATTTTACAATAGGCTATAGTTTGGGACGACCAAAATCTACTCTTATGTTGACTTTTGAGAATCCTGTTAGTATTTCTGAATTTCGAAGTATATATTTATGGATATATAATCTTATGATTTTCCTGAACTTCCGTAGAGATGTTTTCATGGGAGAAATAACTTTAGGAAGATTAACCGATGATAAAAGAAATGAGAAAATTGCCGATACATATATCTTAGAAAAGAATAAAGCTGAAATTGAAAATGTTGATAGAATTATCGGATATGTTTTTATTGAAGAAAAAATAGATCAGTTATTAAAAATTGTAAATAAGCCTGAATTAAATTTACTTTTTATCCCTAAGAATTGTAAAGAAGGCAAATATTTAACTCCAGAAAAGTACATGATTTGTTGTACAAGTTTTGAATCAGTATTTAATTTTGTTTTTCCCAATGCGAGGACCGAATATTCGCAGGTGGCAAACGAGGTCAAACAAGAATTTTTAGATTATATATCTGACAGAGACGAGGCATACAAAGGGAAAAGCAAAAAGAAAAGACAGGAATTTCAAAAATATGCAGATATGATAACGTTTTTGGACTTTGGATTAGGAGAAAAATTTTCTTATTGCGAGAAAGAATATGGTTGTCTTATTACAGAGTATAAAAAGCAATTGCTACTAGCACAAAATATGAAAGAGGAGCAGTTAGATGAGATGGCTTATGCATTTGGGAAAAAAAGAAATATGTTAATGCATAATAGTTTAGAACCGTTCGAAAGTGTTCATGTTGTGGCATATTCTTTAGCACGAGTCTTTATCTATATAATGATTATGAAAAAAGCAGGAATATGTGATCAAATGATAATACAGGCAATTGATAAAGTCTTATAAATTCAACAGCAGTTTTTTCCAATTTCAATACTGTTTGATTTCAAAATCTTTGCTGCATTCACAGGACTAAGTTATGCTGATGTAAATAATATATTCTGAACAAGTCTTCTAGTTTTCACAAGAAGTATTGCCTTTCTATTTTGCATAGGAAGATTTTGAATCTCTCTTTCATGGGAAACCAATCCTCTTGTAAAACTTGGTGAAAAACTGATGCAAGAGCGTGCAATGCGGGATTTCCATAAAAAAGTATTGGATACAGATTATAGAAGGAGTTTATTAAAACAGAAATTAACGTGATAAAACGTGATAAAACAGGATGCAAATTTGGGGAAACTATTGATATTTCTTAGGGTATCGCATATAATATAGTTAAGCCAAAAGGTTTCGTGTAGCGGCACGTAAAAGCTGTACTGTGCCCGGGCAGGGTAATTACTGGGACTATTTGATACTCGGAAGGGTATTACGCCCACACCAGGGAGATACGGTGAGTCCGCGCCGGGGACTCAATGATACCGGCGACATTTTAGACATTCGGAAGGATGTCGCGGCTGACAGCCAGCATAAAACCGCTTTTTAAGATTATAGGCGCTGGATAACAAAAAAGTTGTCCAGTGCTGTTTTTATACTATAGTGATGATTGGGAAAAGATTGTACAGGAGATTAAAGTGGCCGCTGATTTGTATAGGAAGCATTTAGTAGGTAAAAGATTTCTATATGTATTTGAAGGCAGATATATCGAGGTGCTTTATAAAGCTGCTAATTTTAGGCACTTGACAGGTGTGGCCACGAACCTTTCAGCAAAAAAGTTTTATAGTTATGCAGCAAAAAAGATGCTTCAAGCTTCGCAGATATTTTTTACATCGCAGCACCCGTTTTCATTGTGTAAGCGTAAGATTAAGCATATCGGACAGATTGCAATGCTAGCTGGTTCAGAAGGATTTATGCTGGAAGAGATTGTTACAGACACGAGAACTTATAAGTTTGGCACAACAGATCTTAATTTTACTCTATGCTTAAATAAAGAGTATGATGATAAGGGGCAGCAAAAGGGCGATTGTTTTGTAGTAGAATCGTTGCGAGATGAAGATTGCTTCTCCAAAAGTAGAACAGCATATACCGTAACTCATATTTTTTCAGCACCGAATGATGCGAAAAAATATACAAATTTACTGTTTTTAGATAAAAATGCAACGATAGACGGTCTTCCGGATGAAATTAAAAACATGCTGGATCAAACTTTATTACATAAATAAAAATGGAGAGTACAGGTTTTGCGCATAGAAAATGCCGCAGGATCTTCTTACGAAAGAATTATTTTAGATATGAAAGAAAAGAAGTGCTTTTATATGGCTGCATCGAGTATCCTTACAGAACTTGCGATTGAAGTCGCCAAAAAGGCAGAAGTATTTATAAACGCACAGGAAATGTCCAGTCAAGGTCCAGCATGGAGCCTACCTGCCTCGACTATTCCTATATTAGAGAGTGCGGAAGAGATACAGAGGATCTTGGAAAAAAAGTAAGTTTATGTATTGCAAATATCTTAAATGAATAGAAGCTATTGGAGAGGAGTCGATATGGGACATTCTCTCTTTTTTATATCCGCATGAAGAGAGAATGCTGTGTTTTTTTCGTAAATGCTACAAAATAGATTTCAACTCGTTCAGATATAATGTAAGTGCAAAAGATTGCTATGATAACTAAGTATTGATTTTCGTTTATCCTTTAAGAGTTTCATTTTACTGAGCTACAAGAGTTAGTCAGTATTTTAACTTTCAGTAACATTCCCCAAGTCGACTTCTTAAAAAGCATGGTGCACATTGTAATCTTTCGTGAACAAGATTATACTATAATCAAAAATGATTGGAAGGAGGTTCACTATGAATTTATATGAAGAAATCGATCAGGAGACGAAGGAATTACTTCTGGCTTCCTTATGTAAACGGACTTTAGCAGGCAAACAGGTATGGGAAAATATGCATTATAACCCCATTGGTTTTTTGCAGAAGGATTTAATTTATGAAGAGAAAGGTGCATGTATCTCACAAATGCTTGAAGCAACGACGATGTTGAATGGCATTGAGTATGAAGTGGGGATTTTTGAGGCCATAGATATTCCATCTTATAAAGGTAATATTTCTGTCAGCCTCTACTATGAAACAGAAGCAGGGGAGAACAATTATGATTTTGCTTTATCTTTTGATACTGAACAGTATGACTATGCGGATGCAGTAGAACTAAAGGAAATCTATGGGAATTCCGTCATCGTGCAGCTTGCAGAAGCCCTGGTTAATGTGTTTGAGAATTCAAAAGCAGTAGAGAAGGGTTTTTCTTACGCAAGATATTTTAATCAAGAGGGAATTGACTCAAAATGGAAAAAAGACGCCCTTGTAAAACTTGGGGAGAAGTTAATGGAAGAAAAGGCAATGCAGGAATTTCACAAAATTATTTTGGATACGAAGTACCGGGAGTATCTATTGAATGAGCAGTAGATTATGATTTTTTGAAAAATTTATATGGGGAACAATGTATGAGGAATATTAAAAACAGTACCTTTCCGGAAAATATCTTAGAGGAAATGAGAATTAACAAAGTGAGCGAGAAAAAAATAGAGTATTCTGAACTGACGGTGGATCAGGTGAAAGGACTGCGGTATGCTGTATCACAAATGAAAGACCGGGACAGTATGATTTTGTTATGTCGATATGAAGATAAAATGACATATAAAGAGATTGGCGAGCGGTTCTCCATAAGTGGTGAGCGTGTCCAACAGCTTGTGGCGAAAGGGTTGAGAAAATTGCGACATCCAATGCGATATTCTTATATTGTATGGGGATATGATGCATACAATCAAATGCTGGCTGAAAAGAGAAGACAGGTTGCAAGGTTAAAAAAAGAGGAAATAGAAAAATCCGGTACTGATATTCTTCAGACAGATTTGGCAGCATTACAGTTATCTATTAGAACGTGGAATATTTTAAACCGTATTGGAATTCACACCATAGGGGAATTAATCAGTGTACTTAAAGAGGGACAAGAAGCATTACGGGTAAGAATGGGAAGGAGATGCTTTTCGGAAATGCTTTGTAGTCTGGAAGAATTAGGCATATTTTGTGAAAGTGATTTTGCCAAAGAAAATAATGGAAGTTAGAGTGTGCGAAACAGAAGGAAAAACCAGAAATACATTCGGAATAAAGAATAATCCTTTTCGTACCGCATATATTACATATCAAATTATTACAAAGCAGATTGACTCTACTGAGTTTTTTCTGTATAGTATCTGTAGTGGTTGTGCTGCGGAACCTTGAGATGCCCGCAGCCTAGGGAGTCCATGAGTGGGCTCCCTTTTCTATATTACAAAATATTTAAAGGAGAGCAGTTATGCCGAAACAGTTTTTACCTACGAGCAACAATTAAAGAAACCGAAAAATGAGAAGCAGCTAACGATTTCCAATCTGGCATACGTTAAAGAAGTATTAGAGAAATTAGGATACTATTCTTCAATCGTCACATAAAATCCATGATGTCCTATTATTTTTTTGAAAAGTACGGAGAAAATCAGAGTACTTATTTAGATAAACGATATTAATTTGATATCTAAGTGCCAAATTGAATATTCCTGTAGGAATTAACATTCTCAGTTGTTAGAATGAATTTCTACAGGATATTTTTATGTGGTAAGAACTTAGTTGCGGGATGGATGTATAAATAAAAATCCTAGCTCATAGTAGATGATGTTAGGAGAAAACAGCCTATACTATGAGACATTAACTCAGTTTAGAAATCAGCTTGTGGATATCTGCTGCTTTACTATTGTTATCTTCTGTGGTCCAAGCAACGGTTCTGTTAAACTTTTTAAGTAATGTTATTAAAACATCAATATCCTTTGGATCGGCGTCCGTATATAAATACAATTTCCGTAATGTCTTATCCCTTGGATTTCCAACAGACAAGTGTTTGTCTCCAATTAGTATGGTTTTTTCGGCTTCATCAATTACGCCGAGGGAACGAATGATATTTTTATTGTTCCTAAGAGTTTCCGTTTTTGTTTCCGATGTGATTTCTAAAGGAATGCTATCATTCAGCTGCTGAAGAAAACGAAGAAAATCAAAAGCATTTCCAGTATGGTTTAAACAAAGCTCTTGAGTCAGTTCTTCTTCTAATTTTTTATTTATATAGACTTCAAATGTCCCTTTGTAATGATTTCCGTACATTTTTAGTTTACGCAATATTTTAGTGTTACGCATATAGATGAAAAGATTATCTTTAGAGTCTTTATCTTCATCAGATAAAAACATCATAAATAGAAATCTTCCTTTTCCAATTTGAATATCAAAAGCAGACGCTTTATCATTGGATTTTAGAGTTGAAAGATATACGTGCTGCAACCGATCAAAATTAAATTTTGTAGATATTTTTACCAACCCTTTCTTAGAAAAATATAATTATATTTAATAAATATGATAACATTCAAAAACAGGTATGGCAAGAATAAATCAAATTTGTGAAATGCTTATAGATTAGCATTGAAAAGTGAATTTTTTTCAAAAATATATGTGTGGAAAGGGGAAATAATAATTTACGCTTTCTCTTTTTGTATTAATGAAAGTTTTCCGCCCAAAGAAATTTTGAATGAAAATGCTCGCTATAAACGAGTATGATAGAGTAGACGGTGTCAGCTATAGAACAGAAGTTTTGAGATTTATTTCCTTTTATTTAATTACAGTGTATACGGACTATTTTACACTAGGTGAAACAGTTAATAGTGCACCATCAATTTTTCCAAGAACTTCTATATTAAAATTATTAAAATTTGCTTTTTGTATAACACCCCTTGTGACTTCATAAAATATCTTTGAATATTTTTTCTCAGAAGGTGATTTTAACATAATTAAAGATATGGAACAAACGGTTGTACAAAATTCATAAATACTTCGGTCCATAACAGTTACAGGAACGGATAATGGATAAGAATGTTTATCAAATCCCATAACACATTGTGCGTTCCCCATTGCCATCTCAAAAGAATTAACCAGTGTAATCAAATCTTTTTTACCAAAACGGTATGCCTTTGCTTTTGTTAAATCAACTGCCATAGGGAGGACACCAATTTTGGCTGATGTGATTTTTATATTGTCATTAGGAATAATTCATCTCGAGTTAATAAAGCAGTTTCATCCAAACATCTATTGAAAAATACTTTAGTTCCTTTCGGTGATTTTACACCTGCCAAATGTTTGGAATTTTCGCTTCCTGCATGAAATTCAAATCTATACCGGTAATTTTTTTGTATTTTTGAAACCCAAATCCGTTTTTCTTCGTATTGATAAAAAACAGGCAGATGGGATTTGGACAATGGATGAAATTATTTTAATGAGAAAACTGAAGAGGAAAGATGAGTGGGCACTGGGAAAAATCATTGATTTATATAGTCCCTATATCACATGTATTGTCTGGGAATTACTTCATAAAAATGGAACCAAGGAAGATATAGAGGAGGTGGTTGCAGATACCTTTATTTCCCTGTGGCTGACAGCAGAGCGGGTTAATTATAAAAAGTACAGCAGTATCAAATCTTATTTGGGCATGATTGCAAGAAATAAGGCGAAAGATTGGCTACGTTCTTATCGTGGAGAAATTCTAGAGCTTAATGATGATATTCTCCTGATTGACGGTGACGTAGAACACTTGATTTTACAGAAAGAGCAACAGTTGATCATTGGAAGGACATTGGAGAGATTGAAAGAGAAGGATAGAAAAATCTTTATGATGTATTATTATCGCTATAAAAAGATAGAAGAAATTGCAGAAGCTTTAGAAATGAATCCTCAAACAGTAAAGACCCGTCTGCGGAGAGGAAGAGAAACTCTGAAAAGGATTCTTCTGGAGGAGGGATATGATGCCAGTGAAATTTAAGATAAGTGAAATGCTCGATAATTCCTGTGAACTATTGGAAAGTGAAACGCAACAAAAAGATATTGACAGTGAGAAGCGAATAAAAGAAATCGTTTTTCTTGAGATAGGTCATACCAAGACCAAAAGGAACCGTAGGAGATATATAGCTGTTTTGGTAGCAGCGATGGGACTTGGCGGAATCACGGTTGGGGCACATGAAATTTTAAAATCTGCAGGTAAAATCAAAGATAATAAAGAGGCAGTTTTAGAAAATCAGAATGGGATTGCTTTATATGAAAAAGAAAATGGTGGAGCTATCCAAATGGAAGTGGAAACGGATTACATTTTACCGGAGAATTTATATAAAGATAGAATTCCTATTGCAAAATATATTATGGAATTAAAAACAGAGCGTAATGGCTCAGTGCCAGAATGTTATTTGGATAACGGAACCATGATTGTTTTCACAGATTCTGATGGAGATATCTGGGATATGGAAACAGGGGATATTTTTATATTCGATTTTATACAGTCTGATAGTGATGAAAGAGGTAAAGCAAGAACCCTGGAAATTGGATATATTTTCAATGGAGATGTGATAAGTGAAAAGGTTATAACAGAAACAGAAAATAAGATAACATTGGATATTCCTGAATCTGGACAATATGGTGTGTATTTAAAAAATGTATCCAGTGACAGAGTAACGATTTCTAAAGGAATATTGACTACAGAAAGGGGAAATTGAGATATGAAGAAAACAAGAATATTTTTAGGAATGCTCGGACTTATGTATTTGACTGCTATGCCAGTTTCGGCAGCTGATAACGTAAGAAATATAGCCAATAGTAGTGTTGAAGACTTATGCACAGATCAGATAGAGGATCGAATGGGGCTGCAGCAAATTAGTATTGAAAGTGGGAATACGGTATCTTTTTATGATTCCAATGGTTCTATGTTTTATGTGAGCGGAGGTACTACCGTTACTTTTCGGGTAAACTTAAATACATCTTCCTCTGTGAAAATGGGGTATATCAACCAGGCCGGAAGCAGAACCCAGAAGTACAGCGGTTCCGGTACTTCCCATAAAACATCATTTACAATACCGTCTACTGGATATTATAGATTCTATGTAACCAATAGCGGATCGAAAACAATAAAGGTAACGGGAGGAGAAATCAGTTTCTAAAATTATGAGAAAGAAAATATTTAAAATAATGAAGTGGTTGGTTATCGTAATTCTGATCCTATGCTGCACTGGGATGATATGGAACTATTTTTGCAAAAAGAGAGAAAAGCCAAAGATAGAAGCTGCTTATGGCACTGCAGTCAAGGTTGGTGGGAAAAAGATGAATGTGGAAATTGCTGGTCTGCAAACAGAAGAGGTACCAGTTATTGTGTTGCTTCCAGGTCTTGGATCACCTTCGCCAGTCTTGGAGTTTAGACCATTAGCAGAGGAATTAGGAAAGACATATAAAGTGATTACCGTGGAGCCTTTTGGTTACGGTCTGTCTGATCCGGCAGATACAGAAAGAAGCATAGAGAATATTGTAGCGGAAGTACATACCTGTCTGGAAGAGATTGGCGTTCACCAATATTATCTGATGGCACATTCTATCAGTGGCTTGTATTCCCTGTATTATGCCAATATTTATCCGGAAGAGGTTCGTGGTTTTATAGGAATAGATTCTTCTGTGCCGAAGCAAAACGAGAATGAACCTTTTGACACAACAAAATTAAATCTCTTGATGGCTTATTTAAGCAAAGTAAAGAATGCGTTGGGAGTCAGCCGGCTGCTTTCAGTTGGAAATCCGGAAAAAGTTATCTATGCTGATCAGAATTATTCTTATTCACAGGAAGATTTAGAAGTTTTTCGGATACTTTCCCTTGATACCTCTTATAATAAGACTATAATGAATGAATTAAAGCAGATAGAAAAAAATCTGAAGATCGTACGGGATATGAAATTCCCGGAAGAAGTGCCGGTGATGAATTTTGTTTCGGAAGATAATTGTGAAATTTTTCCGGAATGGGAAAAGTTGCATAGGAGCGTAATGAGCAATAATCAGGAAAATAAATTAATATTGTTAAAAGGGGGACATTATTTGCACTTTGAGCAGAAGGAAAGGATTATTTCTTCTGTTCATGGATTTGTAGGTTAAACGTTTTTACTGAGGTTGATGAAAGATTGTTATTAAGGAAGACTTTCTATATTTTGTACAAAACTCAAAAATGCTTCGGTCCATAATGATTACAGGAACTAGTAGTGGATTTGATATTGCTTTTTCCTTGCTAATCAATCAGAAAATACGCTATATTTTTCTAGACATATAGGATGAGTTGACATTTGCACAGAAATAATAGAGCATTTCTATGCAAATGTTGAATAAAGGGGATGTGATACAGATAAATCGAGACTAATCTAAAGTTTATTGCTTACATTCTGCAATTCATTACATCAAGTTTTCAGCAGTTTCAATTTCTTCGGTTTGTTTGATATCTAGTATATATTGAAGATATTCTAAATAATTATAGACACTTAGTTTGTATGCTTTTAAGATTTTTTTAAAGACTGTATATGGTTTGATGCTTATTATCATTATAATATAACGGAACCTTGAAAAAATTATAGAGTATGAAATATTACAATAATGCTCCGCAGATAATTATGTATCTACGGAGCATTATTTATGTTTGATTACAAAGAAAGACATATAAAATTTAATAAATAACGGGAAAATTTAATGTAATTGAGTAAAGGTTGGGTTGAATTGTAATATCCGTTGTACCGTGCATTTGTTGCATCATCTTGTGTATGTTTTTTGTGCCTATACCAGTTCCCTGAACAAAGTGATTTGGTTCTGCAGCTGTATTTTGTATGATGATACTTGCAGAAGATTTATTATATTTAGAACTTAATATAATGGGCATATTTGGGTCTGCGTATTTCCTTATGTTCGATACAAGATTATCTATAATTCTCCCAACATAATCCGCACATATTCGAACTTGAACTGGCTCCCAGTAGAGTTTATCTATAAATACCTGATAACCGTCCATTTCTAACAATCCGTATAGTTCAGAAAGGTATTCTCCTAATGCATATTCGACAATTTCGGGTTCCTCCAATTTCATAGGACTTTCAGAATTAATCAGGAAAAAATCAAAAAGCTGATTTGAAAGATCGCGAATCTGTAATGTTTTAGAATAGGATTTTTCAATATATTCATAACAATTTTTCAATGTTTTTTGTTTTTTGGCAATCTCTAAAAATGCCATAAGACCAGTTAATGGAGTTCTTAGATCATGAGCCATTCCAAGGACTAATTTTTCTTGAGCAGTTTTCATTTGATTTTCACGTTCCTGTTTTTCAATTAATGCAAGCCTCATTTGATTTAATCCGTATGCAAGAGTACCGAGTTCATCATTCCCCATTATAGGAATTTCATAGGTTAATGAGCCGGATTCGATTTTAGAAACACCAGAACTTAATTGTTGAATATATTTAACTTCTTTACGAATTCCTAGTACGAAAAAACTGATCCAAATACATACACTAAAAAAAGCAAGTGATATATAGCATAATAGATAATATTTCATTTCATAGTTTGCATAAATGTAGACATCAGCGTAACCATCAGAAAATTTGACTGAATAAAAGTACTGCCAATTATAATGTAAAGCTTCTGATTCAGTATTGCCTAAAACAATAGAATTTGAATAAGTACTATCATATATCAGTACTCTATTTCGAGAGATTGTAAAATGGCGAATTCCTTTTTTGTGTGCCCATTCTCCGAGCTTTTCTGTATCAGTGGCAGCTAAATTTTCTTCTTCAATATAATTTTTCAGTTCCTCTATATAAGTAGATTCTGAATTATAAATAAAATTAGAACTAAAGAAATATTCTTCTAAAAACACATTAATTAAATGGAACATAATAAGAAAAACAATTATAGCTATACCAAAACCTAATAAAAGTAAACGAATTAATTTTCTTGTAAGTGTTTTGTTCCAAAATTTATCCAAGCCGATACCCCTTTCCCCATACGGTTACAATTATTTGAGGTTTTTGGGGGTTTGTTTCAATTTTAGTACGTAAGTTTCTTATATGAACCATAATGGTATTTGCTGAAGTACTTATAAAACTTTGTTCCCATATACTTTCATATAAATTTTGCAAAGAAAAGGTTTTAGTAGGATATTTCATCATTAGTAGTAATATTTTATATTCAATTTCAGTTAAATTTAATTCATTACCATTTTGAAATACAATATTTCTAGAAACACAAATTTTTAGTTGATGTTTTTCTATCCACTCTTGTCCAGGAGAGTAGGTTACAGGTTCTTTATCGTATATTTGCTGCCGCCGCAGAAGTGCACGAACTCGGGCAAATAATTCAGTGTAGGAAAATGGCTTTACAAGATAATCATCTGCACCAGCCATAAATCCAATGAGCTTATCTGATTCTTTAGACTTTGCAGTCAGAAACAAAACAGGAACATATGAAATCTTTCTGATTTCCTCACAAGTTTTTAACCCTGATATGCCAGGCATCATTATATCCAGAATTACTAAATTAGTTTTATCGTTCAGTTTTTTTAATCCATCTATTCCATTAGTGGCTTCTTCTATAAAGTAGCCTTCTCCCTCAAGGAGTATCTTGATTCCTTCACGAATGTCTTTATCATCTTCAATAATTAAAATATTTTTTTTCATTGCAACTCCTATTGTTATTTTATCTTATTAGTCTATGATACCATAATAGAGCAGAAGGGAAAACCCACTTAAGAATTCTTTAGATTTTTTAAGATGAAAATTTAGATAGTTTTGATATTCTTTTATTAAACAAAACAATATAAGGAGGAAGAAAGGATGAGAAGAAAAATTATTTCAATTTTTACAGGAGTAATGATGTGCTGTATGATTGTTATTCCTGGAACCATAACCCATGCAGCTGAAATATCTGAGAGAGGAGGCGAAGTTAAACAAGTAGAGAGTAACAATTTTGTGACTAAAAACATATCTGAAGAAGATAATGCACGAGGTATTTTAACTACAAAATATCGAGTAAGTGTTACTAAAGTAACAATGAGATCTGGACCAGGAACTAACTATTCATCCATAGGAACACTTTATAAAAATGATGTTGTTTGGGTGCGAACGATTAGTAATGGCTGGGCTAAATTCAAAGTGAATAGTAGATGGCATTATATTCCAACTAGTAGCATTAAGAAAGCTACATATTAAACATATGTAAATGTATTGGAGGAAACGAGATGAAATTAAAAAAGAAAAAAACTATTTGTTCAATTTTAGCAATTATGATGATGGTATCCTTAAATATAGGGAGCGTTTTTGCTGCTGATAATTCCAGTGAAAATAAAGGAACAGATGAATTTTTGAAAATAGGAACTGTATTTTACGGTATGGAAGGACATATGGAACAAGTTATTAGAATTGCTTCTGACGGTTCTTATGTCACTGAAGTACTTGATCAAAAAGATATTGAAAATTACAGAATATCATGTGACCATCCAGCAGCGAGTTTGGTTGCAGTTGGCAATTTAGCAAATGACACAAAAATGGTTGCTACAGCATCATGTTGTTTTAAGTATCGATCTGTGACAAGATGTCAATGCAAAAAATGTGGGGCTGCAGTAAAAACATATGGTGCATGGAAATATCATAAAAATCATAGCTTTCCTTTGTTTGGAAAGACATGCAAAACATGTGGATACAAAAAATAGAGTATGGTTAATTATAAAATCCAGTATAAAAGATAAATGAAATATTATCTCATAGGTAATTTAAAATTAAAATTGTAGGAAAGGATGTATATGGTTACAGGTATATTGAAAATAATGGCAAGTATATTGATTATGTTGAATATTTGCCATAAAATGAAGCAAGCTAAAAAGGCTGATGAAAAGTTGATATCTTTTACTGGTGGAGTATTCTGGTTAATAACTGAAGTATTATTATTAATTATTTTATTATATAGAGATTGAGAAAATATATGAAAGGAGTTAGATTTATGAAAAAGAAAAAAAATTTAAAGAAATGTACATCCATTGTTTGTGCTATGGCATGTATAGTAACCTTATTTTTGTCAAGTACAACTGTACATGCAGAAGAGTGTATTACAAATGATACGATTATAACAAAAGATAATATCGAAGAAGTAATAGAATATTTAGGATTAGATAAAAATTCATTTATCAGTGATGAAACTGTATCTGGAAATACATATACAGTTGGCGAGGTATATAATTTGATTCAAAAATTAAAGGCATGTGAGATTAATAAGTCAGAGGATGGGGCAGAGGATTCTCTCTTACGGGCTACAGGTACAAAGAATCTTTCGCACATTTCATATCTAGATTCTTATCATGTTATTATTAAGGTTGCCGCTAAATATAGTGGAAAACAATGGAAATCCGCTGGTGCTCCGAAGGTTTCAATTAGTCAGCAACAGCCAGGTACAACTAGCAAAGTCGGTAGCAACAAGTTGGTAGCAACATGCGATTCATCTAAAATCGTTTTATCAGGAAGTGTAACAGTTGATACATATTTAGGAATTGGGAAACTAGGTACAGTCAAAATAAATTCAAATAAAATATCATATTCTAATGTTGTATGGAAAGCGTCTAGTTATTTATAAGTAATAGGATTTGAAATATGGAAAAAAGGCCTATGAACTTATTAAAAGTAAAAGGAGATTAAAATGTTAAAAAAATGGAAAAAGAGAATTCTTGGGTCATGTATGGTGGCTGTAATGGTTTGTACTATTTTTACAAGTAACGTTAGTAAAAATAGGAACACAAACAAGTAAAGTAAGATGTTTTTGGTATGCTAACAGCTCTCTTTAATAAAAGACGAATAAGAGATACCCTGTGGAAAGTCATGTATTTGATATAGAATATTCTGTAGGGTATCTTTATTTATGAGGGTTATGCCGGAAAATTATCAGTTAAACGGCAAGTCCCTCGATTTGTGTTTGCCTTTTCTTTCGCCCTTGTGCAGTTTACGGTGCTCGGCGGTCGCCATTCCGTTTTAGAACGGCCGCTTTCCGACGCAAAACGGCCGTTCATTTTAGCTAATTAGTAGCCGATTACCTTGTATTGATTTTAATCGTAT